>ENA-OQVM01000367-OQVM01000367.1-marine-metagenome-genome-assembly--contig:-NODE-367-length-72490-cov-35.014832_pt1 | contig 72490 bp, 69 predicted proteins | sample MGYA00237776_ERZ505498 | MGnify/ENA primary metagenome ERZ505498 (study PRJEB26159, sample SAMN06265151) | marine metagenome | isolation source: Helgoland LTER site | place: Germany:Helgoland, sampling... | reverse complement strand
ACTCGATGTTTTAACGGAGAAAAAAGGGAAATCTAAAAAGGGAAATTAATTAAGTTCGCTTTTTGCAACGGTCTTAACTATTGCATGCGAACTTTTTTGATTTGGATGCTACTTTTGATTTGGTGATAGAACAAACTTTTTTCTGTGCAATAGATCCTAATTTAAGAGAAAAATATGCATTAAAAATGAAGGAACTCTTGCGCGAAAACGCAAAATTAGTTGGGCTGCTTTTTGATGCAAAACTAAATGAAGAGCACCCACCTTTTTGGCGGAACTATAAAAGAATACAAAGGATATTTTCAACCCTATTTTGCCATGAATATTTTTACAAAATGTGAGAATTCATTTTATAATAGGCAAGGAATGGAGCTATTTATAAAGTTGGTAAAAAAGTAAAAAGAGGTTATTTTCATTTAAGAAGATAACCTCTTTTATATCTAAATAAGTTGGTCTCTTATAATGAATATTGTAAACCTATTGTTATTGTTTCTTTTCGTTTTAATTGAATACCATTTATTTTTTGATACAAAGGAGCTGCAAATTCAACACCCAAACGCAAATCTTTTAAAGTCCCTTTTTGAGCATATAGATTAAATCCAATACCACTATTGATATAGGTTCCTCCTGAGTTTTGTGTGTCTGCAGTTGTTACCATCATTGGCATTAAGTTCGAATTTGATCCTCTAATTTGATCAACAAGCATTCCTTCTAAACGCCCTGAAATACTCAGCCAATCTGTAGCTTTTATTGCGATCCAATTGTTTATTCCATAGTTGTTACCAAAAGCATAATCATCAGCATTTTCACCCAATCGAATGGTCGTAGAAATTTGACTTCCCCATGAAAAAGAATCCCTTTGTCCTAAATAAGTGAAACCCAAATTGGTGTCAAAAGTTCCGCTTCCAATTTGCATTGGATAGGGTAATTGGATTTCATTGGGAGCACTCATTGGAGTTTCATCTGTTACAGAAATACTTCCAGCAGGTAAAGAAAAAGTTAGATTTCCATGAAATGATTGTCTATTTTTATTTAGGATTTTATAAATCATTCCTAATGAAATATCTCCAAAACCCGATGAAGAAGTTGTAAAGGGTTTCAGCATTCCATTTGCCATTTTCGCTTGTAAATCCATCTCTATGTTAATGATTTTTACCATTCCCAATAATGTAATTCTGTCTGAAGGAGCATACATCATTCCAAACATATGCATCTGCATTGGCATTCTTAGCGGGGTTACTTTATAACCTGCGTTATGTGCATTGTCATTTGAAATGGCGTCATCACCAGAAAGTAAACCCTCCATATTCATGTTCATAAACTTGTAGGAAAACATAAGTCCACCTTTTCCATGATAATGATCTGCTTTTACAGATATTGGTGCATGCCCATCAGGTCTATTTCCTTTCCAATTTGTGTTTTCAGTTTCCTGTGCATTTGCTTCTTGAGATAGGAACATCACAATTCCTAACCCAATAATTTTTATTGATTTCATTAATTTTATTTTTTGTTTAAATAATTTGTACGATACGAAATTCAATTCTTTTTTTGAATTCAATTTAAGTAGAAGATTATTTTAAACAACGGGAGGGTGGAACACAACTTTGGAAAATAGAAAATTGTAGATTTTACTGTAGAAGTGATTTTCTTCCTTTTCTGAAGTTGCTGTTTTTGTTTTTTTAAGATGTAATATTCTTACAAAGCCTATGGGATATTCTTTTAAAGAAATCTGCAAAGAAATGGGTGCTTCTTTTTGTTGTTTTTCTACTTCTTTGTACAAATGACATTTACCATTACACTGCAATTCTGGCTTATCTTTATTGATACATAAAAATTTTACGATATAATCTTGATTAATTGCATATGCTACAAAAGGCGCAATAGGTTTTAGCATGGCAAGCATGTATAATAAAACAAACAAAAAAGGAGTGAATTTTTGAAGCAAAACCTATTATTTTCTCGAACAAAAGTAATTTTAAAAATTAATAAATAAACGATTTTTATTTATTTTTTAATACTATTTTTTCGAAATCTTCACAGCGTTCTGCAAAGTCAAATAAATACTGAGCTTCTTTGGGAGGTATCGTTAATTTACGTTTTGTTAAATCGATCCATGCGCCATAAACTTTTATGATTGCTGATAGTTTTCCTGCTTCATTAAAAACTTCATGAGTAATTTTCCAACGTTCATTGTTTTCTGATAAACCAGCAACTTTAAAATTTACGATGATGTTTTCTCCCAAATGAATTTCTTTTCTAAAAGATGTTTCTTCTGTAAATAAAATAGGTCCAATATTGTGTTTTGTAAATTCTTCGATAGAAAACTTTTGATTTCTAAAATACCGAACCCTTACTTCAGCAGCATAATCATTATATGCAGTATGACGCATGTGTCTGTTGGGGTCAAAGTCAGACCATCTTGTTTGAAAGGTTACTTTAAAACTCATTTAGGATTTTTTATCTAATAGTATGATTTGTTTTGGCTAAATGCATCTTTAATTAAGTGATTTTCCAAATATTACAATTCTTTTTTCTTATTCGAAAGGTACTTTAAATCGTCTTCTCTATTTGATTTTTTTTTACATTTTTTTTAAATTGTATGATACTTATCATAATTTAAGATCAAAAAACAAAAGACCTTTGTTTTGTAAAACTTTTAACCAAGGAATTATGAAAAAAGTACAACTTATTTTAGTCTTTTTGTTACTCTTAATAACAAAAGGAATTGCACAAACAAAACTTGATGCAGAGATCCGTCCACGATCCGAATATAGGCATGGTTTTAAAACTTTATTTCCAAACAATACCAAAGCAGCTTTTTTTACCTCACAAAGAACTCGATTAAATTTATCACATGCTATCGAAAAACTTAATTTTTATATAAGTATACAAGATGTAAGGGTTTGGGGAGATGTACCACAATTAAATTTAGAAGATAATAATGGTTTAGGCTTACATCAAGTTTGGGGCGAATTATTGTTAGATACTTATTGGTCGTTAAAATTAGGACGACAAGAAATAGTTTATGATGATAGTAGGTTTTTTGGTAATGTAGGTTGGGCCCAACAATCCCGTAGTCATGATTTAGCTCTAGTAAGGTACAAAGGCGGTACTTTTAAAATGGATATTGGTTTGGCTTTTAATCAATCTCAAGAAAATCTAACAGGAACAAATTTAACCACTCCAAAAACGTACAAAGCAATGCAATATGTTTGGCTACACAAAGATTGGAGTAATTTTTCTGGTAGTTTTTTATTCTTAAACAATGGACTACAAGCATTAAACGAACTTAAATATAGTCAAACTATAGGCACGCATTTAAAAATAAAGAAGAGACATTTAAATATTGCATCAAATTTATATTACCAATTTGGAAGCAATGTTGCAAGTAAGAATATAAATGCTTATTTATTGGGAATGGAAGCGAACTATAAAACATCGGATAAAACGATATTCGGTTTGGGTATTGAGTTACAAAGCGGAAATGATTATAATCTAGCAGCAGATAAAAACAATGCATTTACTCCTTTTTATGGAACCAACCATAAATTTAACGGATTTATGGATTATTTCTACGTCGGAAATCATATAGATAATGTAGGGTTATTAGATCTGTATGCGAAAGCCAATTTTAAATTAAATTCAAATATGAGTTTAACCGTATTTGCTCATAATTTTTCTGCAGCAGCAGATATCAATGTCGGCGTTTCTAAACAATTGGGTACAGAAATTGATTTAGTTTATGGATATAATTTTACTAAAGAAATTGAGATTAAAGCAGGATATTCACAAATGTTTGCTTCTGATGGGCTGAAAGTTTTAAAAGAAAATGACAGTAATAATGTGAATAATTGGGGGTGGGTAATGGTTGCGATTAAACCGGCCTTATTTTTATCTAAAAGATAGAATCATATTGAGATGCACTCGTAATAATTCATTGAGTAATTATTATTTTATGATAAATATCATGTTTTTTTTGGATAAGTATTTACAAATTTGTTAAAAGCAAAGAACCTAATATTATGCCTATAAAAAGCTATTTAGTACATCCACATCTAGGACGAAAAGAAGAATTAGTTACTGAGATTTCAGGCATACAAGAATGCAGTGTGATACCTGCAAAAAATGAAGATATTCTTGTTGTTGTGACAGAAACAAATAACAAAGAAGAAGAAGATATTTTACAAAGAAAATTAGAAAGCATTGACAGTCTTAATTTATTGGCAATGGTTTCTGGATTTAATACACCTAAAGAGCATTAAAATGTATACTTCAATAACAAACAGACGAAGTTTTATTAAAAAAATGGCAATGCTATCTGCAATGACAGCAGCTTCAACAATGTTTCCAGGAATTCTCTTTGCCGAAGAACAAGAAAGAGGTTTGCCAAAAGGAAGTTCTTTAAATTGGAAAAAAGCACCTTGTAGATTTTGTGGTGTTGGTTGTGGCGTGTTAATCGGTATCGAAAAAGGGAAAGCTGTTGCAGTAAAGGGAGATCCAGAGTCGACAGTAAACAAAGGTTTGTGCTGTGTAAAAGGATATCACTCTGTAATAGCCATGTATGGTAAAGATCGTTTGACAAAACCATTAGTAAAGAAAAGCGGAAAATACGTTGAAACCTCTATGAAAGAAGCATTGGATTTAATTGCTTCAAAAATGAAAGAAACCATAAAGGATTACGGAAAAGATTCAGTGTCAATTTATGGTTCTGGACAATGGACAATACCAGATGGTTATGTAGCATCTAAATTGTTTAAAGGCTGTATTGGTACAAATAATGTTGAAGCCAATGCTCGTTTATGTATGGCAACAGCAGTAACAGGGTTCTTGACTTCTTTTGGTCTCGATGAGCCGATGGGCTGTTATGAAGATATAGATCATGCCAATATCTTTGTTTTATGGGGTAATAATATGGCAGAAATGCATCCCGTTTTATTTTCTAGAATGTTAGATCAACGCTTAACAAGAGGCGCCAAAATCATTGATTTTGCGACCCGTACTACACGTACAAGTGTGGCTGCAGACAAATCCATACTCTTTCTTCCTCAGACAGATTTAGCCGTTGGAAATGCGATATGTTATGAAATTATAAAAAATGGCTGGGTTCATACATCTTTTGTTGAAAAGTACTGTAATTTCAGTAAAGGATTGACCAATATGGGTTATGGTTTAGAAGATAATTACAAGTTTAAAGACAAACCAGAAAAGATAGATTTTGAAACCTACAAAGAATTTTTAAACGATTATACGCCAGAGAAAGTTGAAAAAATGTCGGGAGTATCTGCCAAAGACATCAAATATATGGCGGCTTATTATGGAGATCCAAATAAAAAAGTAATGTCTTTTTGGTGTATGGGACCAAACCAACACAGTAGAGGAACTTGGATGAATAATATTATTTACAATATTCATTTATTAACAGGTAAAATTTCAACACCAGGCAATAGTCCGTTTTCATTAACAGGACAACCATCAGCTTGTGGCACCGTTAGAGAAGTGGGTACATTAACACATAAATTACCTCATGGCGTGGTGATGAATAAAAAAGATCGCGAATTTGCTGCAAAAATATGGGAGGTACCCGTAGAAAATATAGATCCAAAACCCACCTACCATACGGTAGAAATGTTTAGAGCATTAGATAGAGGTGATATTCGTTTTATGTGGATACAAGTAACTAACCCAATGGTGACCATGCCAAAACTAAAACGTTATAGAGATGGGGCAAATAAAAAAGGGAGATTTATTGTCGTCTCTGATATTTATCAAACACCAACAACAGATATTGCAGATGTTATTTTACCCTCTGCAATGTGGGTAGAACGCGAAGGTATGTACGGAAATTCGGAACGTAGAACGCAATATTTTGAGCAAATGGTTGACCCTCCGGGAGAAGCAATGAGTGATACATGGCAACTAATAGAAGTAGCCAAACGGATGGGGTTTGAAAAACAGTTTTACTATCAAGAAGAAACGCATATTGAAGAAATTTACAAGGAGTATCGGAAGCATCATGTAGGGAAAAAACACAACATGGCACCCTTAGAGGTTTTAAAAAAACAACCAGGAGCTATGTGGCCTTATGTCGATGGGAAATCTACAAAGTGGCGCTTCAATTCTAAATACGATCCTGCTTGTACAAATGGGGAAGATTTTCATTTCTATGGAAAACCAGACGGGAAAGCAGTTATTTGGCAACGCCCCTATGAGCCAGCTGCAGAATCCCCAGATAATCAATATCCATATTGGCTGTGTACAGGTCGTGTTATTGAGCACTGGCACACAGGTTCTATGACCCGAAGAATTCCAGTTTTGCATAAAGCAATGCCGCACTCCTATGTAGAATTAAATCCAGGAGATGCAAAAAGAATGCAAATACGCACAGGAGATAAAGTGAAGCTAACCACTAGGCGAGGTGAAATTATTTTACCTGCAGCTGTAAATCAGCGAGGAGTACCTGCACCAATGCAAGTGTTCGTTCCTTTTTTTGATGAAAATATATTGATTAATGAGATTACATTAGATTCTTTCTGTCCTATTTCAAAAGAACCAGATTATAAAAAATGTGCTGTTAAAGTCGAAAAAGCATAAACAATGAGAAAAAGATTCGGCATCATTTCTTTTTTCGTACTCTTATTTATTGCTTTTATAGCGGTGTGGAATTATAGTTATTATCAAGGACAAGAAGGCGCCTATATTCCTATAGAAAAGAACTACCTAGCCCCTATGATCGTTTCGGAATCGGACGTATTTAAGCGGTCAGAATATGCTTTAGATTACGCAGACATGTCAATTGATGAAAATCATGAACGATCTATAAAATCATATTACAGCAACAGAGCCTATTATGGAGCCCCTCCAAGTATTCCTCATAACGTAAAAGATGAGCGAAATATGGGAGGAAATAGCTGTTTAAAATGTCATGAAAATGGAGGTTTCGTAGAAAAACTGAAAGCTTATGCCCCAATAACACCACACCCAGAAATGGTGAATTGTCGACAGTGTCATGTACCTCAGCAAACCCAAATAGTCTTTAAAAAAACTAACTTTATAAAAGGATCTTTACCGTTGGTGGGAACTCATAACGCTTTAGCAGGGAGTCCACCAGTAATTCCACATTCACTTCAGATGCGTGAAAATTGTTTGGCTTGTCATGCAGGACCAAGCGCTCCAAAAGAAATTAGGGTTACACACCCAGAACGTATTAATTGCCGTCAATGTCACGTTTCTAATGATAAAATGATGGAAGATATCGGAATATTTATAAGAAATATTAAAACAAATGAATAAGAATATTACTGCTATTTTCCTCACACTTTCTTTGCTAATTGCATTGTTCTTTTCTTCTTGCAAACATAAAGAAGAAGGATACCACAGTCTTACCGATAAGATTCAAGCTAGAAGTAAACATTATAAGGGAACTTCAATCTCTTTAGAAAAGCACATTGAAGGACTCAATTTAATAGAAGTTACTGAAAATGAAATTACATTTTCAATTCCAACAAGAAAGGATCAAATAAAATCCTTTAAGTGTACAGAATGTCATATCAAGCCATTGAAAGAGATGCAAAATGCAGATATTAAAAAAGCACATTGGAATATAAAACTAAAACATGCAAATCTTGAGGTCATGAATTGTGTTACTTGTCATAACGGAAATAATATTGATAAATTAAAAAGCTTGACAGGTCATACGATCGATTTTGATAAGAGTTATAAACTATGCAGTCAATGCCATCATAAACAATCCAAAGATTGGATAGGTGGCGCACATGGAAAACGTATTGGAACTTGGGTGCCACCTAGAGTTTCCAAGACGTGTGTAAATTGTCACAATCCACATTCTCCAAGTTTTGACACCAAATGGCCTGCAAGATTTAATACTCAAAAAGTAAAAGAAAGAAAGTAACCAAATGTTACTTTAAAGTCAAACAAATATGGAATTTTATATACAATAGAGAGCTATGAGCAGAATCGATAAATATTTTAAATTAAATATGAATAGTGCTACCAAACAAAAAACCTCAGGAGGTTGTGGTTGTGGAAGTACTTCGGGTACTTGTAAGCCTCAAAATCAAGAAACTGCTGTAAAAACGACATCATGTAGTTGTGGTAGTGATTCTAAAAGTTGTCGTTCTCATCAAGAAAAATCACCAATAAGTGATGAAGAGTTTTTTAAAGGAGCGATAGATGCCGCTATTGGAGATGAACGAAAAAAAGATGGTTTTGATCAAGTATTTGATGTAAAAATGGATCGACGAAATGCTTTTAAGAAATTAACAGCAAGTTTATTAATTGGTGCAGGAGCTGTGTCTTCATGTACAAGCATTGTTTCTAGTAATGAATCAAAAGAAAAATCACAAATAGATTGGGAAGAGCAGTTTAAGGGGAACTATAAGCTGATGGGAGACAATGAAAAAAAAGCAACCGTAGATAGATTGGTGCGTTCTTATCAGTTACGTACAGGAAAAAATATTAGTATGTCTTCAAAAAATGCGGAAGACGATGTCTTGTTTGGCTATGCTTTCAATATTTCTAAATGTCAAGGATATATGGATTGTGTGAGTGCATGTGTCGAAGAGAACAATCAAGATAGAAACTCACAAATGCAATACATTCGCATCCATGAAATGAAAGACGGAAAAGGATTTAATTTTAATGAAGCTGATGATAACTATTATTATGAAGTACCAGCTGAAGGACATTTTTATATGGGTACCCAATGCTTTCATTGTGATAATCCACCTTGCGTAGAAGTATGTCCAGTACAAGCTACTTGGCGAGAAGACGACGGATTGGTTGTTGTAGATTATGATTGGTGTGTGGGATGTAGGTACTGTATGGCAGCTTGCCCTTATGATGGAAGAAGATTTAATTGGAGCAAACCAGAAGTGCCCGAAGAAGAAGTCAATAAAACGCAACATTATTTAGGAAATAGAATGCGTAAAAAAGGCGTCGTAGAAAAATGTACATTCTGTGTACAACGCTCTAGAGCAGGTGAAAATCCTGCCTGTGTAGAAGCATGCCCAACAGGCGCACGTGTTTTTGGAAATTTACTAGACCCAGACAGTACCATACGTTGGGTATTGGAAAATAAAAAAGTATTTCGATTAAAAGAAGATTTAGGCACAGAACCAAAGTTCTGGTACTTTATAGACTAAAAGAAAGAATATGAGAAGATTCAAAGTTTTTAAAAGTTTGGTTAAGGATAGTTTGAATTTAATTACGCAAGGCTCTAAAAAGTATCATTTATGGATGGCTTTTTTAACTTTAACGATGTTGATTGGGATGTATTGTTATTCCATTCAATTGGAAGAAGGCCTAAGCGTTACGGGTATGACCGATAGAGTCAGTTGGGGATTGTATATTTCAAACTTTACTTTTTTAGTAGGAGTAGCAGCAGCAGCAGTAATGTTGGTGATGCCAACGTATGTCTTAAATGATATAGACTTTAAACAAGCTGTTTTGATTGGCGAAGGAATCGCTGTAGCAGCATTAATAATGTGTTTAGCTTTTGTCGTTGCAGACATGGGAGGTCCTGCTGTTTTATGGCATATGTTTCCGGGAATAGGGGTTTTTAATTTCCCGAATTCAATGCTTACCTGGGATGTAATTGCTTTAAATGGTTATTTATTTATAAATATCAGTATTCCCTTTTATATCTTGTTTAGACACTATCAAGGAAAAGAATCTAAAAAAAAAGTGTATTTACCCGGAGCTTTAATATCTGTATTTTGGGCAGTTGGAATTCACTTGGTTACAGCTTTTTTGTATCAAGGATTACAAGCAAGGCCTTTCTGGAACAATGCTTTATTAGGACCTCGTTTTTTAGCTTCTGCTTTTGCCGCTGGTCCTGCTTTAATTATTTTGGTATTAGCAATTATTAGAAGTTTTACCGAATTTAAAATTGAAGACAAGACTTTAAAGAAAATTGCAATGGTTGTGACAGTTGCAGCTCAAATAAATATAATCATGTTGGTTTCTGAATTGTTTAAAGAATTTTACGCACCAACACATCATAGCGAGAGTGCTTATTATTTATTCTTTGGTTTAGAAGGGAAAACAGCCTTATTACCTTGGATTTGGACAGCAATTTCTATGAATGTTTTTGCAACCTTTATTTTGACGTTTCATAAATTACGCAACAATCTAAATATTCTTTATGGCGCTTGTACTCTTTTATTTATTGCTATTTGGATTGAAAAAGGTTTTGGACTAATCGTTCCAGGATTTATTCCTGGACCTTATGGTAAAATTGCTGAATACACGCCAACAGGTATTGAAATTGGAGTTACTATAGGGATCTGGGCAATGGGTGCTTTTGTGTTTACAATGTTAGCAAGAATTGCTATTGGTATTGAAACAGGCAGTTTGAGGTATAAGAAAAAATGTTAAAAACCTTGCGCAATTTGTTCTAATTTAAGAGCCTCAAGTATAAAAATTTGTTTCCTTTTTAGGTTGATAATTCCCTTCTTTTTAAATTCAGAAAGGAATCGAATCACACTTTCTGTTGCAGAACCAATAATATTGGCAAAATCTTCTCTTGATAATTGAATCCCTATATCACCTTCCGAATCTTTTTCTATATTTTCATCTAAATAAATAAGAGTAGAAGCCAAGCGTTGTTTTGCTGTTTTTTGAGCCATATCAACAATAATATTGTCTGTCTTTTTAATCGATAGGGCCATTTTTTTCAATACATTAAGCGTAAAGTTGGGGTTCATTTTTAAATTCCTAACAACCTCTTTCTTAGGGATAAAACAAACCTTCATATCGCTTACAGCAGTTGCTTTTAGATTAGAAACTTCGTCATTTATCAAACTTCTCTCTCCAAGTAAACTTCCTTCTTTAACTAAAAGTAAAATTTGATCTCTTCCATTATCACTTTTTTTAGAAACTTTACAAACGCCTTCTTCGATACAAAAAACCCCATTGACATGCTTACCTTCTTCAAAAATAACTTCCCCTTTTTTAATTATTTTTGAAGTTTTAGATTTAGAAACCCTACACAACTCCTCTTTTGTAAGTACTTTTAAAGAATTAAATTTATGGACAATACATTGGTTACATTTATTCATAAACGTTGTTATTTTGGTTGCCTAATCCAAATATAATAAAAAGTATATAAGTAGCATATGTTGATTGCTACAGTTTTTTAATTTTTGGAAAAACATTTGTGTAAGTAGAAAAATGTGAAATTAATTTTTAACCTCCAACGCATCGCGCAGTTTATTTCCTAACAGTATCAAACTCATAATTGGCAAAATTCCTATTGTCTGGCGCCAAAGGGCAGGAGAATACAGCGACAAATCCATAAAAAATGAAACATAAACGGATCATTCCCACCTTGTTTTGTTTGAATTTTGAAAAACTAACTGAGAAAGTGATTTTGGTTGTTGTAGCATATAAATACAAAAGCAGAAAATCGAATACCTTTCGCAAGCATCTTCTATTTTTATATTTTAGGAATGTAAAAAACCTTAGTTTTTAACAACGGCATTTTTAGATCTCATTTTTAATTCACTCAGCACATTTAAGGCTTCAAAAACATAAACATCTTTGGATAAATTCTTATGCCATGCACCTCTTTTGTTTGCTAAAACAGTGTCTTTTTTAAATAAAGAAAGTTCATAATCTGGAGAAGTAAAATTTAATTCAGAGGTGTATTTAAAAACAGATTTAAATTTTTCGGCATCCTTTTCGTCTGCTGTGTTTTCCTTTGCAAAAAGCTCATAGTTTAGAGAATAAGCAGTGTTGTCTTGTTTCTTTTTTAACCATTTAGCATATTCGTTTATCAATTTAAATTTTGCATCAGTAGCAACTCGTTCCGTGCTATTATAAATTACGTCAGAAAAGTTTTCATAAGAGTTTGTTTTTACATAATCTACTTGTTTTACTTTATCCCAAATTAATGCGCCATCGATATCTCGCTCTCCAAATTTCATATAACTATACCTGCTTGGTATAGCAATATCTGAATATACACCTTCAATTTGCGTAGAGCCACCATTAATTCTATAGAATTTTTGAATGGTCATTTTCATAGCCCCTAAATTTTTATCATATTTAGTAAATCTATTAATGGGCATTACGCTTTGAACGGTTCCTTTTCCATATGTTTGATTTCCACCAATAATAACGGCTCTTTTATAATCTTGCATTGCTGCCGCAAAAATTTCGGATGCAGAAGCAGAAAATTCGTTGACTAAGACAACAACAGCCCCTTCCCATTGAATTTTAGGATCTATATCTTTTTTTATTATTGGATCTTCTCCTCTATATTTTACTTGTACAATTGGACCCTGGTTAATGAATAAACCAGATATTTCTATTGCTGTTTTTAAAGAACCACCGCCATTATTTCTTAAATCGATTAGTAAACCAGAAATGCCTTGTTTTTTTAAACGTTCAATTTCTCTCTCCATATCTTTTGCAGAATCCCTATAATTTTCTTCATCAAAATCTATGTAGAATTTTGGTAAATCTATAATTCCGAACTTCTTCCCATCTTTTTCAACAATACTCGATTTTACAAAAGTTTCTTCTAATTCTACCACATCTCGAATAATAGAAATTACTTTCTTAGAACCATCCATTTTTTTCTTGACACTAAGTCTCACTTCAGTTCCTTTTTTACCTTTGATAAATTTAATCGCATCACCCAAACGCATCCCAACAATATCCAGAGCCTCTTTATCACCTTGAGCAACTTCTAAAATAATATCACCAGCCTCTAATTCTCCTTGCTTCCAAGCAGGGCCTCCAGAGATTAATTCAAGAACATGTGTGTAAATTCCTTTTTTTTGCAATCTAGCACCAATACCTTCTAATTTGCCAGACATATCTTGGTCAAAGCGTTCTTTTATATCAGGTGCCATATAGGATGTATGAGGATCAAAAGCACCAACAACACTGTTTAAAAAAGTAGAAAACCAGTCTTCATGTTCTAATTCTTCAATTCGAACATAGAGCTCGTCCATGTTTTTAAGAACTTCTAAACGCGCTTCTTTTTCGAATTCTGTAAAGGTCTTAATTTTAATTTCTTTCTCTTCTTCTATGTTCTCTTTTTGTTTTTCAATTTTATCTTGAATTCTAAATAAGGTACTTAATTTTAGTTGTTTACGCCAATAATCTTTAAGTTCATTTTCATTTTCTGCAAACGGAACGTTCTCATAATCTACCTCTATCGTTTCCTCTTTTTTGAAATTAAAGGGTTGTACTAATAAATCACCATAATACGATTTAGCGTTTTTAATTTTATTGGTAAACCGATCATAAACTAAATTATAAAATGAAAGATCTTCTCTTAATAATTGATCGTCTATCTCATATTTAAATTTTGAAAAATCTTTAATATCTTTTTTAGTAAAATACCTTTTATTTGGGTCTAACCCATCAATAAATTCAGTAAAAACATATTCAGAAAAATCATCATTCATGTCTTTGACTACAAAATGACTTCTAGTAAGAATATTTCTTAAAATGTAAACTAAGATTTTATCTTTTTCAGGATCTGAGTTTATGCTGGCGTCAGCTGCTCGTGTTTCTAAACTGCTAATAGATAGGAGAAGCCCTGCTAATAAAAAGGTGGTGATTTTAAGTTTCGTATTCATAAATCTTTGGTCATTAGTTTTAAGTCTTTAATAACGCTTTCTGTTTTGCTAATTTACTAAAATAAAGTTCAACTTATTCAGCCTTTTTTCATCTTGTTTTCTTTGATATTTTTCGATTAAAATCGTGGAAATAATATTCTAGTTACACTTCCTATTTCTAAACTTGAAAAAGAGTTTAACAGTTTACAATGTTACGGAAAAAAGAGAAAAATTATTCTTTACAAAATGTTAAAAAGGATATCGTATAAAATCAATTATATTTGTAGAGATTATAAATCAGTACTTTTTTTAATCTTTGAATAAAAAAACATGCAATACAAACCGTTAATATTAATTACCAATGACGATGGAATTACGGCTCCAGGGTTAAGAGCTTTAATTAAAATAATGAATAAAATTGGAGAGGTTGTTGTCGTTGCACCAGACAGTCCACAAAGTGGAATGGGGCATGCAATTACTGTTGACAATGTACTAACGTGTAATCCTATTACTATAGATGAGGGGCCGCAATTAGAATATAGCTGTTCGGGTACTGCCGCAGATTGTGTAAAGATTGCGGTCAATGAAATTTTAAACAGAAAACCTGATTTATGTGTTTCTGGCATTAATCACGGGTCAAATTCTTCTATAAATATTATTTATTCTGGAACAATGAGTGCTGCTATTGAAGCAGGAATAAAAGGAATTCCTGCAATAGGCTTTTCTTTATTGGACTTTAAATGGCATGCAGATTTTAAACCCTCAGAAGAATATGTGAAAAATATTACTTTAAATGCCTTGTTACATGGGATTCCTGAAAGTATCGTTTTGAATGTAAATATCCCTAGTTTAAAAGAGGAGGAAATAAAAGGAGTTAAAATTTGCAGACAAGCAAATGGTTATTGGAAAGAAGATTTTGACAAAAGAAAAAGCCCTTATGGCAAGGAATATTATTGGCTCTCTGGTGAGTTTGTAAATAAGGATAAAGGGCAAGATACAGATGTTTATGCCTTAGAAAACGGATATGTTGCCGTTGTTCCTGTTCAATTTGATATGACAGCACATCACATGATTCAAAAATTAAATTCTTGGGAACTATAAAAAAAAATATTTTAATAGGAATTTTAGTTTCGTTATTTGCCACCTTTGGAGGGGTGTTCTTTTATTTAGAATACATTTCAAGATTTGGTTTTTACGAAACAATTGCTTTTATTAGAGAAGGAGAGTTGTATGGAAAATTATTGTCGTTAGCGGCTATTCCTAATTTATTTGTGTTCTTTGTTTTTATTAAAAAACAACAAGATCACAAAGCAAAAGGAGTTTTGTTAGCAACTATTTTAATTGCACTCATAACCCTAGTTTTAAAATTTTTCTGATTTAGAAAATATGAAATATTATATTATTGCAGGCGAAGCTTCTGGAGATTTACACGGTGCTAATTTAATGAAAGCCTTGTACAAAGAAGATCCAAACGCAACCATTCGATTTTGGGGTGGGGATCTTATGGAAAATGTTGATGGAACCTTGGTTAGTCATTATAAAGAAAGAGCTTTTATGGGCTTCTTTGAAGTTTTAATGAACCTTTTTAAAATAGTAGGTTTTATCAAGTTTTGCAAAAAAGATATTGCACAATTTAAACCAGATGTTGTTGTTTTTATAGATAATTCTGGTTTTAACTTACGCATTGCAAAATGGGTAAAATCCATTGGGATTAAAACAAATTATTATATTTCTCCTCAAGTTTGGGCAAGCAGAGCTGGAAGGGTAAAAGACATCAAAAGAGACATTGATAAAATGTTTGTAATACTCCCTTTTGAAAAAGATTTTTATAAGACCCATGAGTATAAAGTTGAATTTTTTGGTCATCCATTAATTGATGGAATTGCAGATAGAAAACAAGTAGACGAGGTTGCTTTTAAAAAAGAACATGGTTTAACTGAGAAACCTGTTATTGCACTATTACCAGGAAGTAGAAAGCAAGAAATTACGAAAATGCTAGCTGTAATGTTGTCTTTAATTGATGATTTTTCAGCCTATCAGTTTGTAATTGCTGGTGCTCCAAGTCAGGATCTGAATTTTTATCAGAACATTATCGGTACTAGAAAAGTGTCTTTTATCAACAATAAAACCTATGATTTATTAAGTATTTCTTATGCAGCTTTGGTGGCTTCAGGAACGGCTACTTTAGAAACAGCTTTGTTTAAGGTGCCACAAGTTGTGTGTTATAAAGCTGGAAATATTTCGTATCAAATTGCGAAGAGAATTATCACTTTAAAATTTATTTCTTTGGTAAATTTAATCATGGACAAAGAAGTGGTCAAAGAATTAATTCAGAATGACTTTAATACCAATAACTTGAAAATTGAGTTGACTAAGATTTTAGAGGAAAGTCATCGTAAAAAATTATTTTTAGAATATTTTGAGTTAGAATTACAATTAGGTGGAAAAGGAGCTTCTGAAAAAGTAGCGAGACAAATTGTAAGTAATTTAAACTAAATTTCAAGTTGAAAGAACTTGTTTTTAATAGCGTTCTTTCCAAAGAACAATTATGAAGTTAAATAGTTAAGTTTTTTTTACTAACTTTAACTTGCTATGAAAAGGTTGCTTAATTACATTCCCTTGCACTTTGTTGTTTTTTTAATTTTTGGAATCTGCTTTCAATTTTTCACACAGTTTTGGAGCTTCAGTGTTCTTAAAACAGTGACACTAGTAGTTTTTTTAACGATGCTAATTTTCATCGTTCAGCATAAAGTTTTTAGTACCCTAATCTCTTTTTTACTCTTCTTTTTTATTGGAATTTCAGTAGTTTATCTGAATGATGATCGGAATTATGATTCGTTTTACGAGTATCATTTAAAAGAAAATTCAACAGTAATTTTACAGATTCATGCCGTTTTAAAGTCAGGAAATTATCATCAAAAATATGAAGCGAAAGTACTGAGAGTTGATGCCAAAAAAACGACTGGAACAATTCTTCTAAATATAAAAAAAGAGCGTTCTTCAATTCATTTGAATGTTGATGATCAACTTTTGTTAAAACCTTCTTTAAAGGAGTTAAACCCACCCTTAAACCCCTATCAATTTAATTATAAATTCTACTTGTCCAAACAAGGAATTCACCATCAGGCATACAGTGAACAAGGGCAGTTTTTAAGGTTGAATTCTGAGGTTAAAACCCTATTTGGATTGTCAGAAAAGGTAAGAGCCCAAATTCAAACTTCTCTTAAAAAGCACCATTTTAAAAATGATGAATTTGCCGTAATTAACGCACTGCTCTTAGGGCAAAGGCAAGATATTTCGAAAGCGTTAATTGCAGATTATCAAAGCGCAGGAGCCATTCATATTTTGGCAGTTTCAGGATTGCATGTGGGGGTTATTCTATTGCTGCTTTCTTTTGTTTTTAAACCCCTAGAAAGAATTAAATATGGCAAATTTTTAAAAACAGCTACCATCGTTTTTTTATTGTGGATGTTTGCCTTTATTGCAGGACTTTCTGCCTCCGTGGTTAGAGCGGTAACCATGTTTACTTTCTTAGCTGTAGGGATGTCTTTTAGAAAAAAAAATGTGATTGAATTTTCATTCATTTCTTCTATGTTTTTCTTGTTGGTAATTAAGCCAATGTTTTTGTTTGATGTAGGTTTTCAACTAAGTTATTTAGCTGTTTTTGGTATTTTATGGACACAGCCTAAACTATATTCTCTTTGGAGACCAAAAATAAAAATTATTAACTATTTCTGGCAATTAGTAACCGTTTCAATAGCTGCACAAATTGGCATTTTACCTTTAAGCATTTATTATTTTCATCAATTTCCAGGATTATTTTTATTTTCAAACTTGGTTATTATACCTTTTTTAGGCGCTATTTTAATTGGAGGGATATTCGTTATTATTACCTCAATCTTAAAGATACTACCTTCTTTTTTAGCAGATTTATACGGATCAATTATTTCTTGTATGAATGGGTTTGTAAGTTGGGTTTCTCATCAAGAAGAATTCCTCTTTAAAGAAATAGCTATTTCCTTTTTATTTATGCTTTGTTGGTATGTTGTTCTCTTTTTAGGGACTTCTTTTTTCATGTCTAAATCATCCAAAAAATTGATGTATTTTTTGATTTCTATACTTTTCATTCAAGGTGTTTTTCTGTTAGAATCTGTGCACCAAAAATCAAAGGAAGAAGTCATTATTTTTCATAAAAGCAGGTTTTCTGTCATTGGAAAAAGAAGGGGGAATAAACTCTTTTTAGAACATGATTTAGATCATTCAAAATTTAGAAAAGAATATGCGATAAGAGGATACAGAATTGCAGAAGGTATTCATGAAATTGAACAAACAAATTTTAAAAATTTTATTGAGTTTGCTCATGAAAATATTTTATTCGTTGACAGTCTGGGTGTCTATAACATTTCAGGAATAAAAAAACCAATTGTAGTGTTGCAATATTCACCTAAAATAAACCTAGCAAGATTGATAGAGACGATAAATCCATCCCAAATTATTGCAGATGGATCGAACTATAAAAGCGATGTAAATCGTTGGGAAAGCATCTGTTTAGAACGTCAAATTTCGTTTTATGATACAGGGAGAAAAGGAGCGTTTATTATAAAAAAATAAACTTATAAATTACTTTTAAAATCTTTATTAAAATCTTCCCATTTCTTCGTTTTGTATTGTTTTTCAGAAAAGTAAGTCAACACTTTTTCCATCATTTCTGCGTTTAAATAACCCGGAATTCTATCTAAGACTTCTTCTTTTTCCGAAAGAAAAATAGTAGTTGGGTAAGATAATTTTCCATTCAATAGACTCGCAGAAAGTTCATGGTAACCTCGCCTTCCTTGTTTTTGAAATTTAAAGGTGTGATCATTAAAAATGATGTCATTTTTTTCTTCACCATCTAATTTTATTGCATAGAAATTTTCATTGATATACGTTGCAATTGTTTTATTTGCATACGTATACAAATCCATTTTTTTACAATAGCCACACCAATCTGTAAAGACATCAATTAGAATAGGTTTTGGGGTCTTTTTATTCAAAGCGATTGCTTCTTCAAAAGATAACCATTTTACATCTTCTTGAGCATTTGTACTCAAATAAAAAAATGTAATTGTAAATAGTAGTATAATTTTTTTCATGTTTCTTTGATTGCAAAATATATGCCAAATTTACAGCGATTATTTTTAAAGTAATTCTTTGAAAGTAAAAAATTTCATAAATTTTATTTCAAGTGGTTTTATAGGATTTTAGTTCTCTGCTAATTCGAATTTTTCTTTCGTACTAAAATCAACTTCATTGTCTTCTGCTCCATGCGTGAGTACTTTCAGTTTTTTTAAAAAAAGAAACACTAAAATTGTAAACACCATACAGAAAATAGCGATTCCTGTAAAAACTTTAAATTCTCCAAAAATAGTTGAAGATTCTCCAAGTAAACCAGCAGCTTTATTTCCTAGACCTGTTGTTGCGAAATAAATTCCCATCATAATGGAAGCATATTTTGCAGGAGCCAATTTTGTAACGAATGAAAGTGATACTGGAGACAAGCACAATTCACCAATTGTATGAAATAAATAAGCTAAAACCAACCAATACATAGCAGAGCTTCCTACACTGTCATATTCCGAAGCAGCTGCAGACATAAATAAAAAACCAATTCCAACAGCACCTAAACCTATAATCATTTTGTATAATGATGACGCTTCGGTACCTTTTAATTTTCTTTTAGCCCAAAATGCAGCAATTCCAATACCCAGAGTAATGATAAAAAATGAATTTAAAGATTGAAACCAAGTTGCTGGTACTTGCCAGCCCAATAAAATTCTATCTGTTTTTTCTCGGGCATAAATATTCATTAAACCACCTGCTTGTTCAAAAGCAGCAAAAAAAGCGATTATCAGTAAAAAAGAAGTTAGCAAAACAATAATTCTATCTTTTTCAACTCTATTAAGAGGTCTTTTATAAGCTTCTTGATCTTCTACGTTATCTGATTTACCTAAATAGTTACCAACGTGTACAAGATATTTTTGACCAGAAATGAATTGAATTAAACCTAAAATCATCAATATTCCTGCCAAACCAAAGCCATAATGCCAACCATGAACTTCACCGACATACCCAACAACTATTCCAGATAAAAAAGCGCCAATATTAATTCCAATATAAAATATAGTAAACCCTTTATCTCTCCGTAAATCTCCTTTTTTATAGAGACTGCCTACCATTGTAGAAATATTAGGCTTTAAACATCCAACGCCAAGAATAATGAAAACAAGTCCTGTGTAAAAAGCAAACATTGCTTCAATAGCTAAAATACTATGCCCAATAACTAAAAGTATTGCTCCTAGAATTACCGATTTTTTTTGACCTAAAAATTTATCTGCTAAAATTCCTCCGGGAATAGACATTATGTATACCAATGCTGTATACCATCCATAAAGAGATAATGCATCACTCTGTGACCAACCAATACCAGGATTTAAATCTGTAGTTTTTGAAGTTAAATAAAGAACCAACAATGCTCTCATTCCATAATAAGAAAAGCGTTCCCACATTTCTGTGAAAAATAAAACGTACAATCCAACTGGATGTCCGAAAAGTTCTTTTTGATGTGGTAATTTAGCAATATCACTCATGATTTATTTTTTATTTTGAAGATTTTTCTGACTTTGTATGTAAATTTTCTTCGATAAAACTTGTCATTTTTGTATACAAGTTCAAGCGAGTATTTTTGCCTTTATAAATTCCATGCGTTCTGTCTGGCACTATAAACATATCAAATTGTTTATTGGCTTCAATTAAAGAATTTATCATTCTATAAGAGTTTTGTACATGCACATTATCATCTCCTGTTCCATGAACTAATAAGTAATTTCCTTTTAATTTTTCTGCATAATTTACAGGTGAATTTTCGTCATAACCACCAGGGTTTTCTTGTGGGGTTCTTAAAAAACGTTCTGTATAAATAGTGTCATAAAAACGCCAAGAGGTAACGGGAGCAACAGCAATAGCCATTGTAAAAATATCATTTCCTTTTAAAAGTGCATTTGTACTCATATGTCCTCCAAAAGACCAACCCCAAATACCAATATTATTTTCATCAATGTAAGCACGACTTGCCATTTCTTTTGCTACTGAAATTTGATCTTCAGTTTCATATTTCACCAAGTTTAAATAGGTCGATTTTTTAAAATCAGCTCCTTTAAAACCAGTTCCGCGACCATCAATACAAGCAATAATAACACCTTTTTGGGCCAACATATTGTGCCAGTAATCGTTAGAACTATTCCATTTGTTCCCAACTTGTTGAGATCCTGGTCCAGAATATTGAAATAGTAACAGTGGATATTTTTTGTTTTTATCAAAGTTGGCGGGTTTAATCATCCACATATTTAGGTTATTTCCATTAATAGTAATGGTCGAAAATTCTTTAGGACTTAGGGTATATTTAGACAATGTTTCTTTTAAAGCAATATTCTCTTTTATTATTTTTAACATTTCTCCTTCGCTGGAAAATAATGAATACACCGGAGGAGTTTCACTAGACGAAAACGTATTGATAAAGTAGTTCAGGTTTTTACTGAAAGCAGCCGTGTTTTGGCCGTTTTTAGTACTTAAAAACTTTTTGTTTCGTCCATTTAGTCCAATAGAATATACGCCTCTATTTGTAGATCCGTTTTCTACCGATTGATAATAAATGGTTTTTTTAGATTCATTAAAACCATAATATTTAGTGACTTCCCAATTTCCTTTTGTAATTTTATTGACGAGTTTTCCTCCAAAATCATAATGATAAATATGGTTGTAGCCTTCTTTCTCACTTGTCCAAATAAAACTATTATCAGCTAAAAAAGTAAGATTATCTGTAATGTCAATGTATGCTTTGTCAGTTTCATTTAATAACAAGCTAACACTTGATTTTGAGGCGTTAATTTTATGTAATTTTAAATTATTTTGATGCCGATTTAAAGTGGTTGCCACTAAAAAAGTATCGTCGTGCGACCATTTAATTCTGGGGATGTATTCATAATTTCCTAAAGGAATTTCTTTTGTTGTTTTAGAGGAAACTGTATAGATTTGTAACGTAGCAGTTGCATTTTTTTCTCCTGCTTTTGGGTATTTAAAAACTTGCTGTTTTGGATACAATTCTTTACCCATAATATCCATTGAAAAAGTGGGGACATTGGTTTCATCAAAACGTAGATAGGCTAAAAAAGTTCCTGTTTTGTTCCATTCAAATGCTCTTACAAAAGCAAACTCCTCTTCATAAACCCAATCTGTAATTCCATTAAGAATGCTGTTCTTTTTCCCATCATTTGTTACCTGCGTAATTTTGTTTGAAGCGACATTTTTTATAAAAATGTTGTTATTTTTTGCATATGCAATATTTTTATTGTCAGGAGAAAAAATGGGTTCTTGAATTTCTTTACCAATTAAATTTAGTTTTTTTGTAATAATATCGTATGCATAATAAGTACCTTTTTTTGAATGTCGATAAATTTTTTCAAAGTTAGTTCCTAAAATTAACTTCGTTTCATCATCATTAAAACTATAGGAAGAGAAACTTTCTAGACCTTTCAAATTTGCACTATTTACAATTGTTTCAACTTTTTCTAAAGTTTTATAGCTATATTTATCCAAGGAAATAGATCCTAATTTCCTATTGTAATTTAAGACAGCATAAAAATCACCATTCATAGAATTTAAAGAATTCATTCTTTCTGGAGAAAAAGTTCCATTCCAGATTTCTTCTAATGTAATTTCTTTTGTTGTTAAAGTATTTGTTGAATTTATTTGTGCAATTGCTGAGCTATTAATGAAAAGTGAAATTGCGCCTAAAAAGAATAGATTTTTCATTTGTTTGTAGTATGAAATAAAACTTCACCAAGTTTACGGAAAAATCAGTAAAAATTGTCTCAAAAAAAGAGAAACCTTTAATATTTCTATATGTTTTAACAGTTTGACTTATCTTTGTTCTTGATAGTTTTATATACAAATAAATGCGCAAACTTATTTCAGGTTTTTCTAAGTTAACCAAAGATGAAAAGATTACCTGGTTGATAGAAAATTATTTACAGGATCAATCAGAAGCAGAAAATGTTATTAAACAATACTGGAATCATCAACAAGACCTACAGGAACTTCATGATGGCTTTATAGAAAATACAATTTCGAATTTTTACATGCCTTTTGGGATTGCTCCTAATTTTATAATTAATGGAGATGCCTTTGTTATTCCAATGGTTGTAGAAGAAAGCTCTGTTGTTGCAGCAGCTTCTTTGGTGGGCAAGTTTTGGAGCACCCGAGGCGGTTTTAAGACCACCGTTCTAGGAACTACAAAAATTGGACAAGTCCATTTTATGTATGCAGGATCTCAAACAGAAATTGAAGCTTATTTTAATAAAATTAAAACAGATTTATTTGCTGCTACCGCTTCTATCACTAAAAATATGGAAAAACGTGGTGGTGGAATTTTAGAGATTAAATTAGTTGATAAGACGGAGAAATTAGCCAACTATTATCAATTGCAGGTCACCTTTGAAACCAAAGATTCAATGGGTGCAAACTTCATTAATTCTTGTTTAGAGGCAATTGCAAAAAAGTTTGAAACCGCCGACATAGAAATTGTGATGAGCATTTTATCTAATTACGTTCCAGAATGTTTGGTTAGAGCAGAGGTGAGTTGCAAAATTAAAGAATTGGGTGGTGAAAATCCACAGAAATTTGCAGAAAAATTCTATCAAGCAGTAAAAATAGCAACCATAGAACCCTACAGAGCAGTGACTCATAATAAGGGAATTATGAATGGAATTGATGCTGTCGTCTTAGCAACAGGCAACGATTTTAGAGCTGTAGAAGCAGGAGCTCATTCTTATGCATCACGATCTGGAGAATATACCAGCTTGTCTCACTGTGAGATTAAAGACGGTATTTTTAAATTTTGGATAGAACTCCCCTTAGCTATAGGAACTGTTGGAGGGTTGACGGCATTGCATCCAATGGCAAAATTGTCTTTAGAGATGTTGCAAAATCCATCTGCAAATATGTTGATGCAAATTATAGCAGCGGCAGGCTTGGCTCAAAATTTTGCAGCCTTAAGAGCTTTGACAACAAAAGGAATTCAACACGGACACATGAAAATGCATTTGCAAAATATTTTAAATCAATTTGAAGCAAATGATGAAGAAAAAGAAAGTGTTACTACTTATTTCAATAAAAAAACAGTGACGCATTCCGCAGTTGTAGCAAAAATACAATCTCTAAGAAAACCTAAAACGAATTGAAACAGGTGAGATTTGACTGTTGATTATTTAAAAAAATTTGTACAGATTCTTGCTTGCGTAAGAATAACAAAAAATAAAAAATGAAAAATTTTTACTCTAACGGAAAACTTTTATTAACTGGAGAATATCTTGTTTTAGATGGTGCGAAATCTTTGGCGATTCCCACAAAATTCGGTCAAGAATTCGTTGTTGAAAAAATTAAAGAACCCCAAATTATTTGGGGAAGTTTCACACATACAGGTGCATGTTGGTTTGAAGCCGTTTTTGAGTTGCCAAAACTGCGTTTGGTGAATTGTACCTTTGCTTCTGATAAAGAGGGAAATGCCGAATCTATTGCAGAAACGTTGTTGGAAATTTTAAAAGAAGCAAGAAATTTAAATCCAGATTTTTTAATTACGAATCATGGATTTGTTGTAAAAACCACGCTAACTTTTCCAAGAGATTGGGGTTTGGGAAGTTCTTCTACTTTAATAAATTCTATTGCCAATTGGGCAAAAGTAGATGCTTTTAAATTACTTTGGAATTCCTTTAAAGGAAGTGGGTATGATATTGCTTGTGCACAAAATAATCTACCAATTTTTTATCAAATAGAAAATAAAAAACCACTAGTTTCGCAAGTAGCATTTAATCCTAATTTTAAAGAAAATTTATTTTTTGTGCATTTAAATCAGAAGCAAGATTCTAAAGAAGGGATTACTAAATTTAGAGAAAGTAAACAAGATTTTCAGAAAGAAATAAAAATGATTTCAGCTATTTCTGATGCGTTTCTAAACGCAAAATTGGTAGCAGATTTTGAGCAGTTAATTGTTGAACATGAAAGAATTATCAGTTCAGTTATCAAACTAAAACCAGTAAAAGAAAGATTGTTTCCAGATTATTTTGGAGAAATAAAAAGTTTAGGAGCTTGGGGAGGAGATTTTGTTATGGTCACAGGAAATTCTGGAACGCCAAAATATTTTAAAAACAAAGGATATAAAACGATTCTTTCCTATTCAGAAATGGTTTTATAATCGAATGTTACATCGAGTCAATTTATTGAAGAATAAAATAAATTTGTATCCCGATGATTTAATCAATGAGTTTTCGATACAATTTTAAAAAAAATAATCAAAACGACTCAAACTAACAATCTACAAAAATGAGTAAAGTAATAATTATAGGAGGTGGAGCAGCAGGGTACTTTACAGCGATCAATGCAAAAGAAAAGAATCCAAAATTAGACATTATTATTCTCGAAAAAGGGAACGATGTTTTACAAAAAGTAAAAATTTCTGGAGGTGGAAGATGCAATGTGACACATGCATGTTTTGAACCAAAAGAATTGGTGCAATTTTATCCAAGAGGTGAAAAAGAATTGTTGGGACCTTTTCATCAATTCATGACAGGAGATACTTTTGAGTGGTTCGAAAACAAGGGTGTTCCTCTGAAAATTGAAGATGACAATCGTGTTTTTCCTGAAGCAAACACAAGTCAAGCAATTATAGATTGTTTTCAAAAAGCTGTTGATAGCTTAGGAATTGAAGTAGTCACAAATTGTGGTGTAAACTCGGTTTCCCAACAACATAATAAATGGGTAATCAACACGAAATCCCAAGTTTTTGAAGCGGATAAATTAGTAATTGCTGCAGGGAGTTCTAAAAAAGTTTGGGAATTGTGTGCCACTTTAGACCATGTAATTATAGCACCTGTCCCTTCTTTGTTTACCTTCAATATTAATGACAAAAGGCTGGTAGATTTATTGGGGACTTCCGTGCCAAATGCCACTGTTAAGATCGTAAATACAAAACTAGAAGCTTCTGGTCCTTTATTAATCACACACTGGGGAATGAGTGGTCCAGCAGTTTTAAAATTATCTGCTTTTGGTGCACGAATTTTAGCTGACAAAAATTATCAATACAATGTAGCGGTAAATTGGTTGTCGAGACCCACAGATAAAGTACTGAATGTTTTGTTGAATTTAAAAAAGAAAGAACCTCGTAAAACGGTGATTTTAAAATCGCCATTTGCGGAAGTTTCTAAAAGATTGTGGGAACGTTTTGTTATTGCTGCAGGAATAAAATCAACTCAAAATTGGGCAGATTTAAATAATGTCCAATTAGAAAGTTTAGCAAATCAACTAACAAAAGGAGTTTATAATGCAAACGGAAGAACTACGTTTAAAGATGAGTTTGTTACTGCTGGAGGTATTGATTTAAAAGAAATTAATTTTAAACGTTTTGAAAGTAGGAAACATAAGAACCTCTTTTTTGTGGGAGAAGTTTTAAATATTGATGCAGTTACGGGAGGTTTTAATTTCCAAAATGCATGGACTGGTGGTTATATTTGTGCAAATGCTTTGGCCGAAGAATAAAGTAATAACAAGAGAAACGAAGTGTTTTCATGCTTCACAGATGCACTCATTTAAATAATTTCCCATTTACTGTGATAAAATATAAATATTAAATTGGCGACTTAGAAACATAGAAAATTTAACCTCTATTTCTGGTTGTTACAACTAAAAACGAACAAATGGCATTAACAGCATCAAACGAATTTACACTCGGAAAACAAGCACCTGATTTTAATCTATTAAATACAATTAATGGTGATTTTTTAACTTTAGAAAACGCAAAGGGAGAAAAAGGAACGGTGATTATGTTCATTTGTAACCATTGTCCTTTTGTTATTCATGTAAATAAAGAATTGGTAAAAATGGCAAACGAATATCAGTTAAAAGGGATTCGTTTTATAGCGATTAGTGCAAATGATATTGTCAAGTATCCAGAAGATGCTCCTGCATTAATGACGCAATTGGCAAAAGACGAAAACTATCCTTTTCCGTATTTATATGATGAAACTCAAGAGGTAGCAAAAGCCTACGATGCTGCTTGTACCCCTGATTTCTATGTGTTTGATTCGAATTTAAAAGCGGTCTATCACGGGCAATTAGATGCTGCTAGACCCGGAAATGGGAAGCCAGTAACAGGAAGTGATATTCGAAAATCTATGAATCATCTATTAGAGAATAAGGCTGTCTTAGAAAACCAGCAACCAAGTATGGGGTGTGGGATTAAGTGGCGTTAATTTTTTTGTATTTCCAAATTCTCGAAGTATGTCCTTTTGTACCGTGAAAAATGTATCGTCCAAAAAAAGGTGTTTATTTTACAATAACCTTTGTAATTTGTTTACAGTTACTATTCAAATTTCTAAAAGGATTGAATTTGGACTAAACCCTCTAAAGATTTATGATTTTATTCCATCACTGAAAATGTTTCAATTACAATATATTAGTATTGTTGTAACTTTGAAAGTATGGAGATTAAGTATTTCAGATTGGTGAAAACGATAATAGAAGAAGGCAGTATTGCTAATTCTTCTAAAAAATTGTTTTTATCTCAATCTGCTTTGAGCCACCAACTAAAAGAATTGGAACATCAACTTGGTTATAAGGTGTTTTATAGAACTAGAAATAAATGGGAGTTGACAGAGGAAGGTGTCGAATTGTATGGGTTAAGTAATGTTGTCCTTGAAAATATTGACAAAAGTTTTAAGAATATTAAACAAATACAAACTAAAAATCTATTACTAAAGGAAGAGACTAATTCCGACCATTTGAGGGAAATGGCGGACTATTTCAATGCGGAACTAGATGAAGGATACAATGCCTCAACGATTACGATGGATAATGACAAAGCAAAAGGATTTATAAGTTCTTATCAAGTATTCAGCGGTTTGTCTGTATGGGTTTATAATATTTACTTTCTTATCAGATTTTAAGGTTGAATTAGGAATGTCAGAAGAGAGTCCTTATTACTTTTGCTATAATGTACGAGGTCAATTTTTACATCGATTCGGTGGTGAATCAGAATTTCATACTGTTTTGCAGAACCAAAATATGATTGTTGTAGGCGCTTCAGACACTTCCGCACAACTTGTTTTTCCTGCAAATATAAAACTCAAAATAGCCGTAATCATTGTTGATATTAATTTATTGAAAAAGTTGGAAATAAGGAACGCAAAAAGAATTCACACAAAAATTAGAAAAATATTCCAAAAAACAAATAGCAAGCCACCATTTAGACATCTTGGAGGTATTGATAGCGAAACAGAAAAATACGCTTCAATCGTATGTGAGAATAATTCTGTAGATTTAGTTGCAGGACTTCTTACAGAAGGTGCTGTTCTTAATATGTTGGCTTCACAAATTCAAGCGTTTAGCGATCATTTTACTAAAAAAAAAGTAACTCTAAATAAACTTGAATTATCCAAAATAACTTCTTTGGGAGCTTATGTTATTGATAATTTTGAGACAAGCTTTACTATTCTTGAATTGAGCAGGCACTTTGGAATTAGTCCTAAAAAACTTCAAATTGGTGTAAAGTACCTCTATGGGGATTCAGTAGCACACTATATTTCGAATCTTCGATTGGCGCATGCAAAAAATTTGTTTAACACCACCAATTTTAATGTATCCGAAGTCTGTCATCTTGTTGGAATTTATAGCTTAAGTTACTTTTCCAAAGTTTTCAAAAACAGGTATGGCGTGTTACCCAGCCATTATAGGAAGTAGTCATCATATAGTTAAAACACTCCTCAATATATACATAGAATGAACAAATCAAAAAAAATGATTACCTGTTAATTAGATAAAATGGAAAAATTATTTTAGCGCAACGGCATAAAATGTGTAATTTATTTAGTTTTTCTTTTCAAGGTTTCGTATTCTCAAATAGTTTAAATTTTTTTGCTTTCAGTTTCTATGGGGCTATTATTATAAGTTTATAACCAGTCTACTATATTAGATCCTTCAATACTTAAAATTCATTGATTTGACCTTTTTGGGCTAATTATTTATCTAAAAATAGCATTAAACAGTAAAGATAATCTTTAGCTTAGCAATAATTAAATAGGGAATGACTGGTTAGTAGTCCAAAAAACTTCTTTCTTGCAAGACTCACAGGTGTTTAAAAATAGTGATACCCTTATTTAATATTAAAGGAGGTTCTACAGCTGTAGAACCTCCTTTTTAAGTAAACTAGATGCTGTTTTATATTATAATTATATAAGTCGTGTTTTTTACCAGTGGCAAGAATTGATTCTGAAGGTGCCAAAGATATTGAATATTGTCGCTGAGTTCTGTTTGAAGGAAATACTGTTTTTAAGGTTTCGAAAAAAAAAACAAAATTACCCAACTTCACCACGATGTGGTTTTAATGCGTCCCTATAGATTTTCATGTCTTTTTCTTCAACCGTTATAAAAGCAGAAAATAAGTGTTCCTTTTTTTCTTGAATATTAATTTCATGAAAAGCTAACTTTTCCAATGTTGCAAATTCCTTTAAATGAATGGTATGGTGCTCTGCAGTTGCTTTTGCATCTGGACCTCTAAAATCCCATAATAATTTTATTTTTCTCGACATTTTTTGTTCTTCAATGATTGATAAAGATATACAATTCTCCAGTGTCAAAAGTGATTTCCACCTTGTTTTCAATGGCATTGTTTCTTGTGCCAATTCTTTCTCCAATGGTTAGATTCTCATTTTTTAAAGCATATTGCAACCCTGTTGTTGAAATGTTTTTTGCTTCGGGGAAAGGAATTAAGGAAATCATTTTTCCTTTTTCAGTGTCTATTTTGGTGGTTTTAGGAGCTAAAAAATAACGACCATAGTTATCAAAAAAAGTAAGTTTTAATCTTTTTTTCCATTGAATTGCAGTGTGTAGATTTCCTAAAAAATGATCTTGTTCTTTACCGCTTGCCCCAAAAACATGGATACTTTTAAAACCTTTGTCAAATAAAATTTGAAGTATTTTATCAAAGTCTGTTAAATCTTGATTAGGGGTGTGAATTACTTCAATATCTTTTGGAATATTTTCTAAGGAGTCAAAATCGCCACTTATAAAATCGGGTGTTATTTGTTGATCCTTTAATAACTGATAGGCACCGTCTGTTGCGCAAATAATTTCATAGTCAGAAAAATCTGGAAGTTTTTTAGGCGGTTCACCGTTTAAAAGTAAAAAGACAGTTCCTTTTATCATAGGACAAAAATACCTAAAAAAAGTTGACTAAAAATTCCTTCAAATAGTTTTATCTTTGATGCAAAATTTTAGAACTTGAATACAGCGCAATTTATTTCGAAATCAACTCATAAAGTAATAGAGAAAGCAAGTTTTACTTGGCAAACACCAAGTAATATTGCCTTGGTAAAATATTGGGGAAAGAGCAATCCGCAACTGCCTAAAAATGCATCTATTAGTTTTACGTTGAACAATTGTCATACAATTACCACTATAGATTTTGAGCGGAAGTCAGCCGTTGATAAAACAGTCGCTTTCGATTTGTTTTTCGAAGGAAAACAGAAAGCAACTTTTAAACCAAAAATTGCAGCGTTCTTTGAAAGAATTGCAACTTACTGCTCTTATATTTTTGAATATAAAATGACGATCAATTCAGAGAATTCTTTCCCACATTCTAGTGGAATTGCTTCTTCTGCAAGTGGTTTAAGTGCTATTGCAATGTGTTTAATGAGCTTAGAAGCAACATTAAACCCAGGATTATCTTCAGTATTCATCAATAAAAAAGCTTCTTTTTTAGCTAGATTGGGTTCTGGAAGTGCAAGTAGAAGTATCGAAGGACCTTTGGTTGTTTGGGGAGCGCATCCAAAAATTGAAGGAAGTTCAGATTTATTTGGCGTCCAATTCCCTTATAAAGTACATTCGGTTTTCGAGAACTATCAAGATGCAATTTTATTGGTTGATAAAGGTGAAAAACAAGTATCAAGTACCATGGGACACAATTTAATGCATGAACATCCGTATGCAGAAAACCGTTTTCAACAAGCCAATAATAACTTGTTAAAAATAGCAGACATTCTGCAGAATGGAGATATAAAGGCATTTATAAATTTAGTAGAAAGCGAAGCTTTAACATTGCATGCAATGATGCTTACCAGCAATCCTTATTTCATATTAATGAAGCCAAATACGTTGGAAATTATCAATCGCATTTGGGAATACCGAACAGAGAATAATAGTGCTATTTGTTTTACGCTAGATGCAGGTGCCAATGTGCATGTTTTGTATCCTGAAAAAGAAAAGCTTGCAGTAAATCAATTCATTGAAAATCAATTATCTAAATACTGCCAGAAAAATCAGTATATTTGTGATACTGTGGGGTTTGGAGCTAAAAGATTGTAAAACTCTCAGGGTAAAAAAAAACAAATGAAAATTTTCATCAAGCTTACAGTTGTCTTAATTTTTCTTTTTTCTGTGTCTATTCCAGCACAAAAAACGACTTGGTTAACTTCGGATTTGAAAAAAACCAACCAGTCAAGTTCAGTATATTACAGTGTGACTTCTGACGATGAGAAAGAAGTCAATTACTTCTTCAAGAGCGGTAATGTTTATAGAAAATTAAAATATTCAAACCGAAAGTTAGTAGGTGCTTTTTTTGAGTTTTATGAAACAGGCGAATTAAGGAGGAACGGAAAATATAAAAAAGGTTTAGAAGAAGGTAGTTGGAAAACCTACTACAAAAATGGTGAAATTAAAGAAAAAGGAAAATATAAAAATGGAAAAAAAATTGGTATTTGGAAAACTTTTTACAAGAGTTTTTAATTCAAAACCCTATTGTTAATTTTTGTATTTTTGTAATAAACTTTAGAGAAAAATGAAAGGACCCTTATTTTATGCTAAAATTTTGTTGTTTGGAGAGTATGGAATCATTAAGGATTCCAAAGGTTTGGCAATCCCTTTTAATGCATACAGAGGTGCTTTAAAAACTTCTTCAGATGTCTCTGGAATTTCTAAAGCTTCCAATCAAAAATTACAGTATTTTTACACTTACTTAGCTTCTTTAGAAACCAATTTGGTTTCTTTTAATTTAAGTGATTTAAAAGCGGATATTGAGAATGGTATGTATTTCGATTCTTCCATTCCACAGGGCTATGGGATAGGTAGTTCGGGTGCTTTAGTCGCTTCTATTTATGATAAATATGCAGGGGATAAAATAACTGTTTTAGAAAATTTGACGAGAGAAAAACTATTGAAACTGAAAGCCGTTTTTGCATTAATGGAATCTTTTTTTCATGGTAAAAGTTCAGGTTTAGACCCTTTAAATAGTTACTTAAGTTTGCCGATTTTAATCAATTCTAAAGAAGACATTGAGGCGGCAGGAATTCCATCTCAGAAACAAGGAAAAGGGGCGGTTTTCTTACTAGATTCGGAACAGACAAGTGAAACAGAACCGATGGTTAATCTCTTTATGAATAAGATGAAAAACGAAGGTTTCAGAAAAATGATTAGCGAAGAATTTGCAAAAACAACTGATGCTTGTATTGATGATTTTTTACATGGAAATGTAAAATCGTTGTTTGATAACGTAAAATCGTTGTCTAAAATTGTTTTAAAGAATTTTAAACCAATGATTCCAGCTGCTTTTCTTACAATTTGGGAGCGTGGCATTAATACGAATGATTATTACTTAAAACTTTGTGGTTCTGGTGGTGGCGGCTATATTTTAGGTTTTACTGAAGATTACGAGAAAGCACAAAAAAGCCTTAAAAATCATAAGCTTGAGTTGGTTTATAGATTCTAATTGTATGTTTCGCTTTAAATTAAAAAATATTTTTTTTAAGTTTCTTAGTTTACTTTCAGTAATAAGAGGTTACAATATCCTTGTTTTAATTTTAGCGCAATATTTGGCTGCAATTTTTATTTTTTCCCCAAAAAAAACTCTTAGAAATACTATTTTTGATGTTGATTTATTATACATCATATTAGCTACTATATGTGTTGTGGCTGCAGGTTATATCATCAATAACTTTTATGACGTACAACTAGATAGCATCACTCGTCCGCTAAAAACACGGATCCATAATTATGTAAGGCAGTCTACCAAGTTGAAATTATATTTTACTTTAAATTTCTTAGGTTTTACTTTTGGAATATTAATTTCATCGAGAGCAGCGTTGTTTTTTGCAGTTTATATTTTTGCGATTTGGTTTTATTCTCATAAACTCAAAAAATATCCGTTAACAGGTTTGATTGTTGTGACAGTACTGACGATTCTTCCTTTTTTCGCTGTGTTTATTTATTTTAAAAATTTTTCTACAATAATTTTTGTGCATGCAATTTTCTTATTTTTAGTTATCATGGTTAGAGAATTACTAAAAGATTTGCAAAACATGAAAGCCGCAATCATTCACAATTACGCTACTTTTCCTGTCGCTTACGGAGAAAGAAAAACAAAAATAGTATCCATTTTTCTATTAGTTTTAACGGTACTTCCTACTGTAACCTTGTTTCGTTATCCTGCATTAAGTGCGATGAAATATTATTTTTATTTTGCGCTGACTGTTTTGTTTATTCTGGGGGTTTGTCTCTGGAGGTCATCAGAAACAAAACAGTATAGAATGATGCATAATGTTTTGAAAGTCTTGCTTTTAATTGGTGTTTTTTCTTTAATTTTTCTCGATACCTCCCTAATTGTAGAAAAAGTGATAGACAGATTGAATTAAGATTTTTTATACCTACTTTTGCAAAAATTTTAAGTAATGAATTCAAATAAAAACTCGTCGAGAGGACGACAAGAAGGTAAAAAAAGTACTCCTTTAAGTAGAAAAAGTACTCCTCTTAGTAGAAAAAGTCCCAAAAAAGAGTACAAAAAAATTAAAGAGATTCCAAAATCTGATGTATCATCAGGAATCCGTTTAAACAAATACATCGCAAATTCAGGCGTCTGTTCTCGTCGAGAAGCAGATACTTATATTGAGCATGGAAGTGTTGAGGTAAATGGGAAGCTAGTTACAGAAATGGGCTATAAAGTTCAGCCAGACGATGTTGTTCGTTTTGATGGAACTTCGATCACTCCAGAGCAAAAAAGGTATATTCTTCTGAATAAGCCAAAAAATTACATTACCACGATGGATGACGATAGAGGCAGAAAAACGGTAATGGAATTGATTTCAAATGCATCAAAAGAAAGAATTTACCCTGTTGGTAGATTGGATAGGAATACCACTGGTTTGTTGTTGTTTACTAATGATGGCGATTTAGCAAAAAAGTTAACGCATCCAAAACACAATGTTCGTAAACTATATCATGCCTCTTTAGATAGAAAATTAGAATTAAGAGATTTAGAAAAATTACGAGGAGAGGTTATTATTGAAGGTAGAAAAGTATTTATAGATGCAATTTCTTACGTAGATGGTGAACCAAAATCTGAAATTGGTATTGAAATTCACTCCGGTAGAAATAGAATTGTTCGTAAGATTTTTGAACATGTTGGTTATAAAGTGAATAAATTAGATCGGGTGATTTTTGCGGAACTCACAAAGAGAAATTTACCACGAGGAAGATGGAGAGAGTTAACAAACTTAGAAGTTACAAATCTTCAGATCATGAAATAATATCCTAAAATCCAGCTTTTTGCTGGATTTTTTATTATGTTTAATTTTTAATGAAAGGAAAGTATGATACACAAACAACTTCAGTACATTCAAGAGTATTTACCCTTTATAAATAAAAAACAGGTAAACATTTCTAAAGCAACTGTTGGTTGGCATTTAGACCATGTGTTAAAAGTTATAAATGCCGTTTTTGAGGGCGTAAAAAACTCGAACCCAAAAGAGTATAAAAAGCAATTCAATGGGTTGCGTGTATTGTTTTTTACTATGGGATTTTTTCCTAGAGGAAAAGCAAAAGCGCCAAAAAGGGTTATGCCACCAGTAATTATTTCAAAAAATGAAATAGAACGTCAATTAAAATTAGCCATTCAAAATATAGCGACAATCAATGACATAGAGGACAATCAATATTTTACACATCCCCTATTTAAACAGTTAAATAAAAAACAGACACTCTATTTTTTAAAACTGCACACCCATCATCATTTAAAAATTGTAAAAGAGATCTTGAAATAAGTATTGATTTGTGATTAAATTTGAGGGATTATGGTGTTTCCAAATTTTGCTTCTACTTCATTAAAAGTGTCAAAGACATCTTTTGCAGCATCAGAAGTGACCATTTTCATTCGATATTCTTTAAAATGTGGGATTCCTTTGAAGTAATTTGTATAATGCCTTCTTGTTTCAAAAACACCCAAAACAGGTCCTTTCCAATCAATTGCCATTTGTAAATGTCTTCTTGCCATTTCGACACGTTGTGCAATTGTTGGTTTTTCCAATTTCTTTCCCGTATTAAAATAATGTTTTACTTCGTTAAAGAACCAAGGATATCCAATAGCAGCTCTTCCAATCATTGCGCCATCTAAACCATAACGATCTCTCATTTCCATGGCTTTTTCCGGGGATGTAACATCTCCGTTTCCAAAAACAGGAATGTGCATTCTTTGGTTATTTTTTACAGCAGCAATGGGTTTCCAATCTGCATCGCCTTTATACATTTGTGCACGCGTTCTTCCGTGAATAGAAATAGCAGCACAACCTACATCTTGCAAACGTTCTGCAACTTCAACGATTCTGATAGAATCATGATCCCAGCCCAAACGCGTTTTTACTGTAATAGGTAAATTTGTGTGTTTAACCATCGCTTCAGTAAGCGAAACCATTAAGTCGATGTCTTTTAAAATTCCTGCACCTGCTCCTTTAGAAACTACTTTTTTTACTGGACAGCCAAAGTTAATATCAATAATATCTGGGTTCGATTTTTCTACAATTTCAACCGTTTTTAACATCGATTCTAAATTGGCCCCAAAAATTTGAATGCCTACAGGACGTTCTTTTTCGTAGATGTCTAATTTCATTACACTTTTTGCAGCATCCCGAATTAGACCTTCCGAAGAAATAAATTCTGTGTACACAACATCTGCTCCGTTTTCTTTACACAACGCTCTAAAAGGAGGATCCGAAACATCTTCCATTGGTGCAAGTAATAATGGAAAGTCGGGGATTTCTATGTTGCCTATTTTTATCAAAATTGATTATTTTTTTTTGCAAAATTAGTGTTTTTTAGTGAAATTCAATTTTGTAAAATAGTGAAGCTATAAATTCAAAGTTAATCGTTAGATCAATCTGGCTTTTTCGATAGGGTTTTAGGTTTAATAATTCGAGGAGCTATTTATAAATAGTAAAGTTATTTTTTTTTAATGAATCTGTATTCTCACTTTGAGGAAGTTTTTTTGACAAAACCCAAACGCCATAACATCCTAAAAATAATTCTGCAAAAGTGCCAAAAAGAAACCCAAAAGTTGGGATACCATCTAAAAACAAACTGATAACGCGACCAGAAGCTAAACCCAACATAAAAATAATGTTAGTGATCAGTGCAATTTTTAAATAGTTGTTTTTTAAAACACCTAAAATCCAAAGAATAGAAAAGCCTAGATACAAGCCCATAATTGCTTTAAAAAAGTTGTGTTCGTCTGTAGTTCGAAGATGAACATCGAATTGAGATTGTGGATCAAATCCATAAACAAAGGCGACTGCACCAACAATAATAATTGAAAATACGAGGTGAATTTTTAGTACAACTTCTTTTTTAGTTATTCGCATCGTCTAAAGGGCTTAAAAAACTCTCACAATATTAAAACCAAAGAGAATATCTCCTTCTGCATTGCTTATAAAACCAGGTTCGTTTGAAGACTGCGCGTTGGTAAACAATAATTGAAAAACATGTCCGCCAGTTTCTATATCCAAACCAAAAGCATAGGAGTTGTCAAATGGAGAACCGCTAGGTCTACTCGTGTTGTATACATATTCGGCATTAAGACTCATGCGTTTACTCAGCTTATACCTTCCTCCAAAACCTAGTGCAAACTGATGGTGCTTTGCTTCTGGTAGCACATTTAAATTTTGTAAATTTTCTCGTACGTATGTTGGCGCAATTTCAAAAGAAAAATGATCAGAAAATCTTCTAGAAATTAAAAGTTGAGAGGCATAACTATTTTGGTCTTCAGATTTTAATGCTGGAAATATGGTTTTATCAATGAGTGTATTTCTATTAATAGTTGTGTGTCCTACTAGATTTATTGGAAAATCTTTAGATTGCCTTGCAAATCTTACTTTCGCTGCTGCTGCAAAAGTCCTATTGTAGGATTCTCTACTGATACTCAATTGAATTCCTTCCCAAAAACTATATAATAATTGAATTTTTGTATTCGCTTCATCCAATCCTAGAAAGGTGTTAAATCCTTTTTTTAAAGCTCCGAAGCGGTGAGAGACTAATAAATACAAATCTCCTTTTTCGCCAATCTTTGTAGACTGTAGATTCCCTATTTTCATAGCTTTAAAAGCAGGCAATTCAAAAGAAGTCTCGTTTGTGGTCACTTCATTTAGTTCTTCTAATAAATCATCTTGAGCGTTTACAGCGAAAATACTTACAACAGTAAAAGCAATGGGTAAAAAATATTTTTTCATCTTTATCTTTTTTGAATAATACATTGATCTAGTTTTAGTTCTTCAAACAAATCATCATACCCGATGACCCTCCCTTTTAAAGTTATATTTTGTTTAGAAGTAAATGTTTTTAGGGTAGAAAAATCTTTTAAAAGGCAATAAATATTCTGTGAAAGAACAAAACCTTTAGTATCCAAACTGCTAATTTCTCCAGAAATAATAACGATCTTATCTTGCCACAGTGCGGCATTTTCTTCAACTTTACGAAACAAGGCTTTCGAAGTTCCAGTAAAATCTACGCTTCTATCTTCAATTTCAGCAGGGGGTTTCGTGCTATATTTGTATACTGAAAAAACAGTAATTACAATGATGGACATAACTGCAAATGCGATATTACTTTTTCTCGATAAATTCATAATCTATAGTTACATGTATCGTTCCTGCTATTTTTTTGCTAACAATCTTCGGGATTTTGATATTAAAATCTTCTGGTTTCACAGAAAAAGTAGCTTCCAATTTTAGTTTTTCTCCCTGCTTGGTGAATTTTCCAGTGGTATTAATTTCTTTCTTTTCACCTCTTACTGTTAAAATTCCTTTGATAGGATATTCTTTAACATCTAAAATTTCAGAGAAATTAAATGTTTCGATTTTCCCTCTAAATGTTGCCTTTGGGAACTTGTTAGCATCCATATAATTTTCATTAAAATGTTCTTGCATTAAACCAACTTTAAAATGAAATGCATTTATAAAAAGTAACGCGGCAATATTTCCTGTCTTACTATCTAAGATAGCAGAAGTACTATTATTTTTTGCTGCTACAGGTTCAAAAGCTTTCACAGAGGCTCTAAATTCTGTAGTCCCTGTTTTCGTATAATATTTTTGTGCAAATACGGAAGCACTTAAAAAAAGAAAGAGAATTAGTAATTTTGATTTTTTCATAAGTTGTTAGTTTTCTAAATACCCTTGTATTGCCCATTCTTCAATTGTATTGATTAAAATGTCAGACATCTTTCCGCTAGATGGCATTGGATTTGAAACGCTATTAATCCGTGCAAGTAAGTTTCCATTTTCTGTTGAATTTTGAACCCCTTCGAAGGTTTCTAGATTTAAACCAGCAGAAGGAGAAGTACCTGCATGGCAAGGTAAACAGTTATTGCGAATAATAGCGCTTACATTGGTAGTATAAGTAACAGGTCCCAAAATGACCACTTCTTCAATAACGGTAGTTGAACAACTTGTAATGGAGATGGCAAAGGCAATAATTTGGACTAAGAAGTTGAGTTTTTTCATAATTTAAAAAACATTTAAATTGCTAGAAAGATAGAAATCAAAAAAATAAATAGCATTAGAATCTCTGCAAGATAAAAAATATAAAAATACATCGAAGGGTTTTTTCCTCCTTCTTTCAATTTTCGTCGTTTTCAATTTAATCTTGTTGATAAAAACAAACTGTCTAATCCCTTTAAATAGATAATTTAATAGAAAGATACATAAAGAAAAACGTTTTACAACTTTGAATTTTTTACAACTTTATCAACCCAAAAAACCTATATTTGTAGCCTATTTTTGAAATTAAATTCAGCACATGAAGAATATTAGAAACTTTTGCATCATTGCTCATATTGACCATGGTAAAAGTACCTTAGCAGATAGATTGTTAGAATATACAGGCTCTGTAACAGATCGTGAAAAGAAAGATCAGTTATTAGATAATATGGATTTAGAACGCGAACGCGGAATTACCATAAAGTCGCATGCCATTCAAATGGATTTTGAGCACAAAGGAGAACAATATATTCTGAATTTAATTGACACTCCAGGTCACGTAGATTTCTCTTATGAAGTTTCTAGATCCATCGCTGCTTGTGAAGGTGCTTTACTTATTGTAGATGCTGCTCAAAGTATTCAAGCACAAACAATTTCTAATTTATACTTAGCTTTAGAAAATGATTTAGAAATTATTCCTATCTTAAACAAAGTAGATTTGCCAAGTGCAAACCCAGAAGAAGTAACCGATGATATTGTTGATTTATTGGGTTGTGAACCAGAAGACGTCATTCACGCAAGTGGAAAAACAGGTTTTGGCGTAGACGCTATTTTAGAAGCAATTATCGATAAAGTTCCTGCTCCAAAAGGAAATCCAGAAGCCCCATTGCAAGCCTTAATTTTCGATTCAGTTTACAATTCTTATCGTGGAATTGAGACCTACTTTAGAGTAATGAATGGAGAAATAAAAAAAGGACAACGTATTAAATTTATGGCAACCGATAATGAGTATTTTGCCGATGAGGTTGGTACTTTGAAATTAGAACAGGTTGTAAAAAAATCTGTAAAAACAGGGGATGTTGGGTATTTAATTACAGGAATAAAAACGGCCAAAGAAGTAAAAGTAGGAGATACAATTACGGATGCAGCAAACCCTACCACAGAAAATATTGATGGATTTGAAGATGTCAAACCCATGGTTTTTGCAGGAATTTATCCTGTAGATACAGAAGATTATGAAGAATTGCGTTATTCTATGGAAAAACTGCAATTGAACGATGCTTCTTTGGTGTTTGTGCCAGAAAGTTCTGCCGCTTTAGGTTTTGGTTTTCGTTGTGGATTTTTAGGAATGTTGCACATGGAAATTATTCAAGAACGTCTAGAACGTGAGTTTAATATGACGGTAATTACAACAGTTCCCAATGTTTCTTATCATGCATATACTAAGAAGAATCCAACAGAAATTGTTTTATTAAATAATCCAACAGATTTACCAGATCCGTCAAGATTAGAAAAAGTAGAAGAGCCTTATATTAAAGCAAGTATTATTACAAAATCTGATTTTGTTGGGCAAGTAATGAGTTTGTGTATTGAAAAACGCGGCGAAATCATCAATCAGACCTATTTAACAACAGAAAGAGTGGAGCTCACGTTTGACATGCCATTGGCAGAGATAGTTTTTGATTTTTATGATCGTCTAAAAACGGTTTCTAAAGGATATGCCTCTTTTGATTATTCTCCAATTGGAATGAGAGCGTCCAAATTAGTAAGAGTTGATATTTTATTAAACGGTTCTGGAGTAGATGCACTTTCCGCATTGTTACATGCAGATAATGCCTATTCAATTGGTAAAAAAATAGTTGAAAAGCTAAAAGAATTAATTCCAAGACAACAGTTTGATATTCCTATTCAAGCTGCTATTGGAGCAAAGATTATTGCACGTGAAACTACAAAAGCGTTGCGTAAAGATGTTACCGCAAAATGTTATGGAGGAGATATTTCTCGTAAACGTAAACTGTTAGAAAAGCAGAAAAAAGGAAAGAAAAGAATGCGTCAAGTAGGGAATGTAGAAATTCCGCAAGAAGCATTTATGGCTGTTTTGAAATTGAATGATTAAGGTTTCGATTCTTTATTTAAATTGGTAATTGCATAAAAAAAGCTTCTTTTGTTAAAATGAAGTATCGTCTTCTTTAATTAATTACCTTTGATTAATAAATCTATTTTATAAGAGATTTCAAGACATGAAAAACCTATGTATTTTTTTATTCCTAACGCTTAGTTTAGGAATATTTTCTCAAATTGAAGATCCCTTACAATGGTCTACAACCGTCGAAAAAATTTCAGACACTGAGTTTATGCTAGTTTCTGAAGCAACTATAGCAGCAGGTTGGCATTTGTATTCACAAAATGTTCCGGAAGATGGACCCATACCCACTACATTCATTTTTGATAATTCTAAAGGAGGGTTTTCTATAGAAGGAAAGACAATTGAAGAAAAGGGTGTCACAATAGAGGATCCTGTCTTTGAGATGAAAATTAAGTTTTTTGAAAATTCAGCAATCTTTAAACAAAGAATTAAAACGATTTCAGACAAAAACACCATTCAGGGAATTGTAGAATTCATGGTTTGCGACGATACCAAATGTTTGCCTCCCACAGAAATAGCATTGGTCTTTAACTTGGAAAAAGGAAAGAGTACACGTTTAGTTTCAAAGACATCAGTTGCTTCAGGCATAGTAGACAACTCAGGGACAAACAAACTTCTTTATGGAATAAAGACAAATGATGTTCGGTTTTCTTCCCTTAAATGTCAAGATGAAGTTAAAAGTAATGCTACAGAAATACAAAAAGGGCAAAAATCTTTATGGAGTATTTTTGGACTCGGTTTTTTAGGAGGTTTGTTAGCTTTGCTGACTCCTTGTGTGTTTCCGATGATTCCTTTAACCGTCAGTTTTTTTACTAAAAAGAAGGGACAAAATAGCGGTTCAGGAATATCAAAGGCATTGCTTTATGGTTTTTTTATTTTCGCAGTGTATATTATTTTAAGTGTCCCTTTTCATTTATTAGATTCAGTGAATCCAGATATTTTAAATGAAATATCGACCAATATCTGGCTAAATAGTATCTTCTTTTTAGTTTTTGTGTTTTTTGCTTTTTCATTCTTTGGATATTATGAATTAACACTTCCATCAAGTTGGACAAATAGAACAACCCAAGGAGAAAGTTCAGGAGGTATTGTTGGCATCTTTTTTATGGCGTTAACCTTAGCAATTGTTTCCTTTTCTTGCACAGGACCCATTTTAGGTTCTCTGCTAGCGGGTTCTTTAACTAGAGATGGTGGTGCATGGCAATTAACAGCAGGTATGTCAGGCTTTGGCGTTTCTTTAGGGTTGCCTTTTGCGTTGTTTGCTATGTTTCCTAACATGCTGAATGTCTTGCCAAAATCTGGCGGTTGGTTAAATACAACAAAAGTAATTTTAGGCTTTTTAGAATTGGCGCTTGCGTTCAAATTTTTATCAAATGCAGATTTAGTAGCGCATTGGAACCTCTTAAAAATTGAACCTTTCTTATTACTGTGGATACTTATTTTTGCTGCTTTAGCCTTGTATTTGTTTGGGAAAATTAAATTTCCACACGATGCACCAATTAAAAAAGTATCCTTTTCAAGGATTGCTGGTGGGTTGTTAGTGGCGTCTTTTGTTATCTATCTGGCTTCCGGTTTTAGGGTCAATAAAGAGACAAAAACATTGACACCTTTAACATTGTTAAGTGGTTTAGCACCTCCTGTTGGTTATAGCTTTTTGTATCCGAATGAATGTCCTAACAACTTAGATTGTTTCAAAGATTTAAAAAAAGGAATTGAATACGCAAAAAAAGTAAACAAACCAATACTCCTAGATTTTACAGGATATGCATGTGTAAATTGTAGAAAAATGGAGGAACATGTTTGGCCACTTAAAAGGATTGATACCTATATAAGAAACGAGTATGTTTTAATTTCTTTATATGTTGATGACAAAAAAGCATTGCCAAAAGAAGAGCAGATTTTAGTAAACCGCACGAATGGAGGAACAAGAAAGTTGCAAAATTACGGACATAAATGGGCGAATTTTCAAACACAATTTTTTCAAACAAATTCACAGCCCTACTATGTTTTATTAAATTCTGATGGAACAGTAATTTTAAATCAAGCGGTAGGATATACACCTGACGAAAAGGAGTATGCACAGTTTTTAGCATGTGGTTTAGAGGTTTTTAAAGCGAGCAATCAAAAGTGATTTTAACGTTGTTTTTTGGACAAAGAATGTCCTAAAACGAGTGCTGTTTTTGATGCTATTTTTAAAAAGATATCAATTATATTTATAATAAAAGGAGATATAATTTGTTTATTTAAAATTAATCTTTAGATTTGCTCTTTAGACAAAGAGAAAACAAATGTTAAAGAACACTTTTACTCGTTTCTATTTTTACTTTTATACTAAAAGTAGAGACTTTGTACGATGTTGTTAAGAAACAATCATAAAATATAAAGTCTCAAATTTAATTTGAGACTTTTTTTTTGATATTACTTTTTATTAATGAATAAAATTATTGCCATACAAGGAGCAGAAGGCTCAAACCACCATAAAGTTGCGTGCGACTTTTACGGAACCTCAATACAGTTAAAAGAATGCATGTCTTTTGATGTTTTGGTGGATAGTTTGTTAGATCAGACTGCAGACCTAGGTGTCATGGCTTTAGAAAACACCATTGCGGGTTCTATTATTCCTAATTATGCGTTAATTGACAAACATAACTTACATATTATAGGTGAAGAATATTTAAACATTCACCATCATTTAATGGGCTTAAAAGGTCAAGAGATTGCAGATATTAAAGAAGTTTGGTCTCACCCAATGGCATTATTACAATGTAAAGAATTCTTTAAAAAACATGCCCATATCAAATTAGTTGAAGACGTCGATACTGCCGAAGTAGCTAAAAGAATTTCGAAAGAAAATTTAGTAGGCATTGCAGCAATTGCGCCAAAAATAGCCGCAGAAATTTTTGAGTTAGCGATTATTGAAGATCAAATTCAAACGATAAAAGAGAACTCAACAAGATTTGTAATTGTACAAACAAAGGAACCAGACACAAAAAAAGTTGTAAATAAAGCATCAATAAAATTTCAATTAGATCATAAAAGAGGAAGTTTAGCTGCAATTTTAAATGTGTTAAGCGATTGTAAAATGAGTTTAACCAAAATTCAATCACTTCCAGTAATAGAAGAACCCTGGAAATATTCATTTTTTGTAGATGTTACTTTTGATACATATGAAAATTATCAAAAAGCAAAAGCGATTATTGAAATAATGGCAGAAGATTTTAAGATTTTAGGAACCTATGAAAACGGTAGAAAATAAAGGAGCGCTCCTGAACTTGATTCAGGATCTTATGATAAAAATATGATTACATCCGCAAGAAGATTAGATACAGTTCAAGAATACTATTTCTCAAAAAAATTAAGAGAAGTTAGTGCTTTACTTGCTGCAGGAAAGCCAATTATTAACATGGGAATTGGGTCTCCAGATTTGCGTCCGCCAGCAAAAGTAATTGCAGCTATTCAAAATAGTTTAAGCGACGTTACTGCGCATAAATATCAATCATACCAAGGGTTACCAGCATTAAGAAAAGCGATTTCAAATTTCTATAAAAATAAATTTTCTGTAGCATCAAATCCAGAGAACGAAGTATTGCCTTTAATGGGAAGTAAGGAAGGAATCATGCATATTTCTATGGCTTTTTTAAATGAAGGAGATAAAGTATTAATTCCAAACCCTGGATATCCTACCTACACTTCAGTGACGAAATTAGTAGGTGCAGTTCCGCTTTTTTATAATTTAAGTGATCAAAATAACTGGCAGCCAAATTATGAGGAATTAGAAAAGCAAGATTTAACAGCGGTAAAAATTATGTGGGTGAATTATCCACACATGCCAACAGGAGCTAATGCAACTTTGGAAACGTTTGAAAAGTTAGTTGCTTTTGGAAAAAAGCATCAAATTTTAATCATAAACGACAATCCATATAGCTTTATTTTAAATGAGAAACCAATTAGTATTTTGCAAGTTGAAGGTGCAAAAGACATTGCTTTAGAATTAAATTCGTTAAGTAAAACTTTTAATATGTCTGGTTGGAGAGTAGGAATGGTTCTAGGAAACGCTACATATATCAATGAAATATTAAAAGTAAAAAGTAATATGGATTCTGGTATGTTCTATGGAATTCAAAAAGGAGCCATAGAAGCTTTACAATTGTCTAATGATTGGTTTTTAGTACAAAATAAAATATATAAAGAACGTAGAAACTTAATTTGGCAATTGGCAGATAAATTAGGCACTACGTATGATAAAAACGCCACAGGATTATTTGTGTGGGCGAAAATTTCGGAAGGTAAAAAAGCAGAAACCGTGACTGATTCTGTATTGTATAATAATGATGTTTTTATCACACCAGGAACTATTTTTGGAAGCCAAGGAGAAGGGTATATTCGTTTTTCATTGTGTGTAACATCAGAAACAATTAAGGAAGCGATAAGTAGGTTTTAGAAATAAGTTTGCAACTTTTAAGTTGTAGTTTACAATGAGTCAGATTCTGAAAAAAGTTTTTAAAACTTGAGTAAATAAAATAGAAAATCAATAAATTCTCTTTCCATTAGAAAGGGTTAGGAATAAAAAAATGAAAAATATATACATGATCGGTATTGGTTTAATTGGCGGTAGTTTTGCTATCGACATAAAAAAACACCATCCAAATGTTGTGATTCATGGAATTAGTAGAAAAGAAGAAACCTTAAATAAGGCTTTAGAATTGAAACTAATTGACAAGAAAGCAACTTTAGATGCTATCGAAAATGCAGACTTAGTTATTGTTTCAATTCCAGTAGATGCGACCGTAAAATTACTGCCAACCATTTTAGATAAAATATCTGACACAGGTTTGGTGGTGGATGTAGGTTCCACAAAAGAAGCGATTTGTAAAGTCGTTGAACATCATCCTAAAAGGAGGAATTTTTTAGCATGTCACCCAATTGCAGGAACAGAGAATTCTGGTCCAACAGCCGCAATTTCTGGCTTATACATTGGGAAAACGAATATTATTTGCGAAGTAGAAAAGACAACTTTTAAGCTTCAAGAAAAAGCATTACAATTATTTAAAGACATTGGAATGCGTATTCGTTATATGGATCCTGTTTCCCATGATAAACATATTGCGTATGTTTCGCATTTATCGCACATTAGTGCATTTATGTTAGGAAAAACAGTGATGGATAAAGCAAAAAATGAACGCGATATTTTTGATATGGCAGGTTCAGGTTTTACTTCTACAGTACGTTTGGCAAAAAGTTCGCCAGCAATGTGGACACCAATATTTAAACAAAATAAAGAAAACGTCATTGAAACGTTGGACGAATACATCCATAATTTACAACAATTTAAAACGTTGATGGAACAAGATAATTTCTCGGAAATTTTTAACGAAATGGAGAACACAAATTATATAAAACAAATTTTAAACGGCATAAAATAAAAGCCAAAACACCTAGAAAAATGAAGAATACAAAAGAATTAAGAACATGGTTGGATGATATGAATTTAGAGCATCCTCTAGTAATAGCAGGGCCTTGTAGTGCAGAAACCGAAGAGCAGGTTTTAAAAATTGCACACGAATTAAAAGATTCTGATGTTAGTTATTTTAGAGCGGGAATTTGGAAACCAAGAACAAGACCAGGAATGTTTGAAGGTGTTGGTGAAATTGGTTTAAGATGGTTGAAGAAAGTAAAAGAAGAAACAGGAATGAAAACCTGTACAGAAGTTGCCAATGCAGCACATGTGAAGTTGGCAATTGAAAACGACGTAGATTTACTTTGGATTGGTGCACGTTCTACTGTTTCTCCGTTTATTATGCAAGAAATTGCAGATGCTTTAGCAGGAACAGACAAAATTGTATTGGTTAAAAATCCAGTAAATCCAGATTTAGCTTTATGGTTAGGTGGTATTGAAAGATTGTATACCGCAGGTATTAAAAACTTAGGAGCCATTCATAGAGGTTTTTCAACCTATGAAAAAACCAAATATAGAAATACACCAGAATGGCAATTGGCAATAGAATTTCAAAATAAATTTCCAGATTTACCTTTGATCAATGACCCTTCTCATATTACAGGTAAAAGAGATATGATTTTTGATGTGTCGCAAACTGCCTTAGATTTAAATTTTGATGGATTAATGATTGAAACGCATTTCGATCCAGAAAATGCTTGGAGTGATGCTGCACAGCAAGTAACACCAGATTCATTAAAGCAAATAATGGAAGATTTAAAGGTGAGAAAAGAAACCAATACAGAAGCAGCTTATAAAAGTGATTTAGATAATTTACGTGCTCAGATCAATGTTGTTGATGGACAATTGGTAGATTTATTAGGAAAACGAATGAAAGTTGCTGACCAAATTGGTAGCTTAAAGAAAGATAAAAACGTAGCCGTTTTACAATCTAAACGTTGGAATGAAATCCTAGGAAACATGGTTTTAGAAGGAGAAGGCAAAGGTTTAAGTGAAGAGTTTGTTTTAAAAATGTTTAAAGCAATTCACCAAGAATCGATCAATCATCAAGAAAAAATTATAAACGGATAATTTTTGGGCGTTACCACATAAAACGTGGTTTGGTTTTTCGCGGTATCTTTTTCTATAAAAAAAAAGGATAAGAATATCAATAGTTATTCAGACGGCTTCAAACCTTAACGCAGAGCAAACCTGAAAAGGAAGTTCTTCAAAGTTACTTATAGATATTTGAGACCTCACCAATTTTAAATTCGGTGAGGTTTTTTTGGTTGTACACTTTCGCTATTTTTATCTTTGGTATAAAAAGATGAATTCTAGGCAATTTTTCTTAAATCACTTTTTTATTCTCATCTTTGTACTAATGACAGGAACCATATACAAATCTACTGGAAGTTGGTATCAAGTAAAAGCTAAGGATGGCACTTTTTATCAATGTAGAATCAAAGGTAAATTTAGAATTCAAGGCATCAAAAGCACCAATCCAATTGCGGTAGGTGATCAAGTCGTCTTTGATTTAGAAAAGAAAGGTGATGAAGAAATAGGGGTTATCAAAACTATTTTAGATCGAGATAATTTTATCGTAAGAAAATCGGTCAACCTCTCTAAACAAACCCATATTATAGCTTCAAATATCGATCAAGTTTTTTTATTGATTACCATTAACAATCCACCAACATTTACCACATTTATAGATCGTTTTTTGGTTTCAGCAAGCGCTTACAGCATCGATACGATTTTGGTATTTAATAAGATAGATTCTTATGAGCTTGAAGAACGTGCAGAAATACTGTATTTAAAAGATATTTACGAAGCTATTGGTTACCGATGTGTTGAGGTTTCCTCCACTCAAAATAAAAATGTAACAACCATTAAAGAAATAATGACGGGCAAAACATCTATGTTTGTTGGTCATTCTGGAGTTGGTAAGTCTACTTTAGTGAACGCCTTAGAGCCTTCTTTAGATTTAAAAACCAAAGCAATTTCAGATCAACACAATCAGGGAAAACATACAACCACATTTGCAGAAATGTTTGATTTAAGTTTTGATGCTAGCATTATCGACACCCCAGGAATTAAAGGTTTTGGAATTGTAGATATTGATAAATATGAATTAGGCGATTATTTTCCAGAGTTTTTTGCTTTAAAAAAAGACTGTAAGTTTAATAATTGTATCCATACTAAAGAACCCCATTGCGCTGTAAAAGAAGCGCTGGAAGCAGAAGAAGTTTCTTGGTCTCGTTATAAAAGTTACCTTCAAATTTTAGAAGGGGATGAAGAAAAAGAGCATTTTAGAACAGATATTTGGAATGAAGAGGAGGATGCCTAAAAGATGAAAGTTGTTATTCAAAGAGTTTCAAAAGCCAGTGTTACTATCAAAGAAGTAAAAGTAGCAGCGATTAAAAAAGGAATGTTACTTCTTGTGGGTATTGTTGAGGGTGATACGGAAGAAGATATCAACTTCTTGGTCAGAAAAATATTGAAATTGCGTATTTTTAACGATGAAAATGCAGTGATGAACAAGTCTTTAGGGGATATTAATGGAGAACTATTGGTTGTAAGTCAATTTACACTTCACGCATCTACTAAAAAAGGAAGCAGACCAAGTTATAAGAAAGCTGCTAAATCTAAAATTGCAATTCCATTGTATGCACAATTTATAAGAGCCCTTGAAAAAGATGCCCCTAAAAAAGTACAAACAGGAGCGTTTGGTGCTGACATGAAAGTTGCATTACTAAACGATGGCCCCATAACAATTATTATCGATTCTAAAGTAAAAGAATAAATTCGCTTTAGTCTCTGAGTTAAAAAAAAACATAATAATAATTTCCATGGAGAATAAATAACGTATATTTGCCATGGGAAATAAATAAATAAATAATTAACCTAAATTGAATCTATAAATGAAAAAAACAATTTTATCATTCGTCGTAATTGCATCATTATTAACGGCTTGCAAGGAAAGTAGGAAAGAGAAAGTAGCAATTAATCAAGCACAGAAAGTAGCGGTTACAGTTGCTGAATTAAATAATGTTGATACTTCAGTATCCGTTTTAAATTGGAAAGGAACGAAACCTGGAGGAGCACATAACGGAACTGTAGCTTTAAAAAGTGGTAGTTTATCACTTGAAAACGGAGTTTTAAAAGCAGGAGAGTTTGTAATTGATATGCAAACAATTACAAATGTTGATATGAAAGGAAGTGATGGAGCTGTAAGTATTGAAGGACATTTAAAATCGGCTGATTTCTTTGATATAGCTACCTACCCAACTTCAACATTTATAATTACGAATGTAGAAGATGTTCAAGGAAAACTAGCAGTTACAGGAAATTTACAAATTAAAGAGATCACGAAGAGCATTACTATTGCTGCAGCAATTTCTACAGAAAATGATGTTACTGTTTTTAAAAGCGAAATTTTCACTATTGACAGAGCCGTTTTTAATGTAAAATATAAATCTAAAAGTTTCTTCTCTTTAAAAGAATTAAAAGATAAATTTGTGGATGATCTAATAGAAATGTCTTTTGTTGTAAAAACAAAAGCAACTACAAAAACAAAAGGATAATTCATATCTTTATCAAATCAAACCAAATGTCTAACTTAAAACTCATAAATTATGAAAACGTTTAAAATTGAAAGACCAACATGTGGATGTGGGAACACTTCAGATCCAGATGGTTATTGTGATGGATCACATTCAGCGAAATAGGAATTAGATTACAAATTATTAAAAAAAACTCAGAACTTTTGTTCTGAGTTTTTTTATTAAGAAAAGAAAACCTTCAGTTAAGAACTAAATAGAAGTCGCATAAAAAATTAAAAAACCAATTTCAGACAAATTGGTTACTGTTTTTAGAAGGATATGAATTAGATTTGCAAAACAGTTATTCTATTGATTTTGTTATTTCAAATAAATGTAACAAGAGCGATACAAAATTAATTCAAAATTAGTTAATTTTGTGTACGGATAGATTGAATAATTGAGTTTGTTTAACGTATTTATAAGAAGAAATTATGAGCTTAGAAATTAAAGAATATTTAGAAAAAGGAGCTGTTGTTTTAGATGTAAGAACACAAGAAGAGTGGGATGAAGGTCATACAGAAGGAGCAGAGCACATCGTTTTAACTGTAATTCCTGTAGAAGTAGAGAAAATAAAATCTTGGAATAAACCAGTCATTGCGGTTTGTAGAAGTGGTGCTAGAAGTGGTCAAGCGACTCAGTTTTTAACGAATCATGGAATCGATGTAATCAATGGTGGCCCTTGGCAAGACGTAGATGAACACATTTCTTAGTTTTAATTAAAATTCGAAAAAAGAAAACGCTTTTTTAAGTGTTCCTATTTTGATTTCTATTTTTTTTTGAAACTGTTGATGTTTCTCCGAACCTTTATTGAAAGGTTTATGGGCGAGTCCTTTTTGAATTGCATCCACTTCCTTCATGATTGGTTTTGACTTTTCACAAAGCCAAGTTTCTGAAATTTTTTCCCAAATATAGTTGATAGCTGTTTTATTTGGATGCACCATATCTTCTGCATAAAAACGGTAATCTCTTAATTCATCCAGCATAATTTCATAACTCGGAAAATAATGAATGTTCTTTGGAGCAGTGTCGAGAAGTTGATGAATTCCAGCAATTAAGTGTGCTTTACTCTGTGTATTTTCTATAAAACCGTCTTTTAAATGTCTTACAGGAGATAGGGTGAAAAGCACATTTATATCTTTATTTATCGAATTTAAAAGTGAAATGATCGTCGTTAAACTTTCTGTAATTTCATTAACGGATAGCAATTCTTTTAAGAATTTTTTTTGCGGTATTTTATGACAATTTGCAACAATTGTATCCGTTTCAATATATCGATATACCCAAGAAGTTCCGAGTGTTATTATAATGTGAGATGCTTCTTTTAGTTGTTTATTGGTAGTAACAATTGTAGTATTTAAATTACTTAAAAGCTCATTTTGATTCGCAGAACTTAAATTAGAATGGGCATCAAAACAATGCCAACATTCATTTTGAAATATGAGATCTTCTGGTACATACTTTTTTTCATTGATTGCATGGGTAATGAGGTTTTCAATTGCTTTTGGATGAAAGAGGATTCCAAAAGGATTTTGATGCGTTTGAAATTGATAATAATTGAATTTTTTTCCAATATTTTCTGAAAAACAAGAACCTAAAAGCAGTAACTTGGAAGTGTAACTTATTTGGTTTTTTGAAGGTTTTTTTAGTGTAATTTTGGTTTGTAATTTCATTTCTCTATCACCCGCTAGGCTGCAAATTTTTATGATTCCTTTTGTTTCCTTATTATTAATTATACACCCGCTTTGTGTTTTTACGTATTTGTGGGTCTTTTTCCATTTAATATTTTAATAATTTTCTAGTTTTAGAAATCCCTTTAGATTGATAATGAACAAAGTAAGTTCCTTTAGTTAGGTTTTGCATGTTCGCTGTTAAATGATGTTGAATAGCACTATATTTTTGATTTGTAATTTGTTTTACAACAGCGCCAATACTATTATATAAAGTAATTTTTATATGCTCATTATTTCCAAAAAATTCAATATTTATGTTGTCTATTGTTGGATTTGGATATACATTAATTTCTAACTCTTTTGACAGAAATTTATTTGTGCTAAGCGCTGCAGAGCATCCTTCTTTGAAAATAGGTAAAGCACTAAAATCATTAAATAAAACCGAAGTAGCTTCTTGTTTGGTAGCACCTAAATAATCTGTTAAAAGGGTGCTGTAAATATTTCTAAAGTCATATTGCATTTGTACACCTTCTTTTTCATCTACAGCTGTATCTATTTGTGGAGCATCACCTAAAACTTGATTTTTTGCACACTTACCAAATAAAAACAAAGGAGCTGCTGTACCATGATCTGTACCTAAACTAGCGTTAGAACGAATTCTTCTCCCAAATTCAGAATACGTCATTCCAATTACTTTATCATCAATATTTAGCAATTCTAAATCATCTTGAAAAGCTGCAATTGCATCAGACAACTCTTTCAATAAACTGCTGTGCTTCCCCTCTTTAACATTGCCTTCCTCAACTTGGTTGTCATGATTATCAAAACCACCTAACTGTACAATATATACTTTGGTCTTTAGTCCACCAGAAATTAATTTGGCAACATTTTTTAATTTTCCAGCTAATTTATTATTATTACTGTTTTCGTATTTGGTAGATAGATTTTTCCCTAAACTATTAGCATTTGTGACAGCTTCTGCATAGGCATTTGTTTGAATAATTATATTATTCACAAAATTTAAAGTGTCCCCATAACAATTAGAAGGAATTTCACCCGTATTAGAAACTAAAGCAGTTCCTGGTTTTTCAGGGTCTGACAATGCCATAGAAAAATTAGCATTTGCTCCTTGACAAGTTTCAGAGACTACTTTTCCTAAAGTAATTGCGAAAGGATGAGGGTTGTCTGTATTTGGATAATTTTCAGGGAATTCAGCATGGTTTTTATCAAAAAAACGACCAACCCAACCTGTGGAAACGTATTCGTCTGCACTTGAAGCAGAATTCCAAATATCTGAAGATCTAAAGTGAGATCTGTTTTGATTTGGGTACCCAACATTTTGTATGATAGATAAATTTTCTTGGTTCCAAATTTCTTTAATTCCTGTCATTGATGGATGTAAGCTTGTCTCCTCATTTAGAGGAAGTAAATCCGTTTCAGGAATGATGATGTTCGAGCGGACACTTTGTAAATTGTCGTATTGACTTAGATTGAAAACGGTGTTTAAACCATCATTACCCCCTTGTAATTGTACAAGCACCAATATATTTTCATTGTCTTCTGAAAATTGATATCCAGCAGGTTTTTCACCTGCAAATAGTGGAAAACCACTTAAGGTAATTGGTAAAGAAGCAGTCGCAATTGTACTTAATTTTATAAAATCTCTACGGGTTAGTTTTTTTGACTTCTTCATCCTTACATTATTTGAAATTCAGACATTTGCACCATTACAGCTATTAAATTTCTTAGCTTGTTCTCTACAGAAATTCGCATCGCTTCATCTTCTGGATTACTTAAAAATTTATTATATTCAACTGTCCATTCAAAATCTGGCAACCCAGGAATTAAAATTTCTTTTAAACTATCAATTTGGTTTTCTGTAATAGGGTAATTAAAGAGTTGATTCGATAATTCAGTAATTAAAATATTTGGGTCTTGGGCGTTTGTAATTCCTGCAGTAATTTGTAGTACAGGAACCAAAGGTGGAACCGTATGTTTTTTTCCATCAATTACTAAATTTCCACCAGTAACTAATATTCTACAGTAATCTAATCTGTTAGGAAGTAAATAACTATTGATCCAACTCTTATAAAATAAAGGTTCTTGATAATAAGCTTTCCATCCTGCAACATCTGGATGATGGAGTAACGATTGATTGAGACTTGAAGCTGCTAAATATAAAACCAAAGCGAAATTGTATTCTTCATAAACAGCGTTTTTTGGTGCAGTAACCTGTAAAGATTTCGTTGCTGAAAAAAGTAAGTCAATCGGACTCTTTACCATACAAAACGTGTTCTCAAAGAAATGTTCTGATGCTAATAGTTTTTTTAAAGCGGGTACAATATCGTAATCATTATTTCTGATTATTTCAGCCAAAGGAGCAATAATTTTTGTCTCGATTTCTGCTGTTATTTCGGTACTTACAAACCATTTATACAGTTTTCTAGTAATGAATTTTGAGCATTCCTCTTGCTGAAAAATAGTATCAATTAAATCTTTATATTCTTCTGCGCCATTTTCTAAAATGACAGCATTACCAAATCGGTGCGATAGGTTTTTATTTCCAGTTGTATGTTTGCTGTTTGAGAAATAAGAAGTTAAAGCATTTGCATTCGCCAACGAATTAACTTTCCAACCTGTTAGTACTTTTGCTATTTCAATAATATCATCTTCTGTGTAATTTGTGTAATCTCCATTACCAATAGTTGCTCCTTTTCCAATAGTAAAAAGCTCTAATAATTCTCTTGAATAATTTTCATTAGGCGCCACATTTGTATTTTGGGAACCACTTAAATACAACAACATATTTGTGTCTACTGTTATTTGTTTTACCAATTCTTTAAAGTTACTTAACGAGTTGGTTCGTAAAATATTCAGGTAGTAATACTCTCTGTGAGGATTGCTATTTTCAGACACAAAATGATTGTGCCAAAACAATGTGAGTTTTTCGATAATAGATATTTCTGAATTCTGCATTTGCAGAAAAGACCACGCATACATCGAACGATTTCTGGATCTGTAAATTTTATTTCTTTCTTGGCTTGTGGCTACATCAGGATATGCAGGTGCATTTACCCAGGTTTCACCATAATTTGCTCCTGGATCATTGATCTCATCATTGCTCGTATTTGTACCATCTAATTGATATTTTAATGGCGGTTCTGGCAGTGGTTTTTCTTCAAAAAGTGTGTCAATAGTTTTAGATAAACCCCAGGAAACAGCTCTAGTAACTTCTTCCTGAGTTACTCCAAATGAAGTTCTTTTTAATAAGTGTCTTACTTCTTTTGGAGTCCAATCTCCAGAAAAAGTATCTAAATAAGGCATAGTCTAGTTTAAGTTTATGAAAAAGAATGTATGGTTGTCTCAAATTTAATGATTTTTTATGAAACACGCATTTAATTGATTTTAAACTTAGACTTTAGATTTAGTAAATAGTTTACTATTTACACCAAATAATTTTTAGCATTTTCTAACGCCTTTGAAATTCCAGCTGGATTTTTCCCACCAGCAGTTGCAAAGAAATTTTGTCCACCACCACCACCATCAATCAATTTTCCTAATTCTCGAACAACAGTTCCTGCATGATAACCCCGCTCATTTGCCAATTCTTTTGAAATATAACAGGTCAACATTGCTTTGTCTTTTGAGGGAGCAGTTGCAAACAATAAAAATAAATTTTTATGTTCTTTACCAATAGTGAATGCTAAATTTTTAATTCCGTTGGCATCAATATCTATTTTAGTAGCCAAGAATTGAACACCATTAATTTCTTTCAATTGACCTTTTAATTCACCAGATAAGTTTTGCGCTTTGTCTTTTAATAATTGCTCAACTTGTTTTTGTAAAGAAGTATTTTCATCTTGCAGCTTTTGCACTGCTTTTATTGGTTCTTTGGGGTTGTTTAATAGATTTTTAATTTCAAATAAAGTACTGCTATTGTCAGCATAAAAATCTTTAACAGCATTGTTTGTAATCGCCTCAATTCTTCGAATACCTGAAGCTACAGCACTTTCAGATTTAATTTTGAAATGCCAAATATCTCCAGTATTTTTTACATGAGTTCCCCCACAAAGTTCAATGGATTTACCAAACTTTATAGTTCTTACAGTGTCTCCATATTTCTCACCAAATAATGACATTGCACCCGCTGCAAGTGCTTTTTCCATCGTACTATTTCTGCTTTCTTCTATGGCAAGTTTGCCTGTAATCCGTGCATTTACAAAATTTTCGATATCTCGCAATTCATCAACGGTTAATTTAGAAAAATGTGAAAAATCGAAACGCAAATATTTAGAATGCACTGCAGAACCTTTTTGGGTTACATGTGTCCCTAATACTTCTCTTAAGGCTTGGTGTAAGAGGTGAGTAGCAGTATGGTTACATTCGGTTCTATTACGTTGCTTTGCATCTACGATCGCTTTGAAAGTTTCGTTAATATGTTTTGGAAGGTGCTTGGTAAAGTGAATAATAACATTATTCTCTTTTTTAGTATCTAGAATATAAAGAACATCACCTTGCGAAGTTTCTAAATATCCTTTGTCACCAACTTGACCGCCACCTTCTGGATAAAAAGGCGTTAAATTAAATACAAGTTGATACATTTCGCCCTCCTTTTTTGAGGTTACTTTTCTGTATCTCGTAATTTTTACGTTTGCATCTAAAGAGTCATACCCAATGAATTCTTCTAATGGATCATCAATTAAAATGGTCCAATCATCTGTAGACATTTCACTTGCTGCTCTCGACCTCTTTTTTTGCTTTTGAAGTTCATTTTCAAATTCCTTTTCATCTAAAGTTAATCCTTTTTCTGAGAGAATTAAAGAGGTTAAATCGATAGGGAAACCATAGGTGTCGTACAATTCAAAAGCTTTATTACCAGCAACTTGATTTCCGGAAGAGTTTTCTATGATCCTATCTAACAACAGTAAACCTTGATCTAAAGTTCTTAAAAAAGAAGTTTCTTCTTCTTTGATTACATTCTCAATTAATTGTTTTTGAGCTTTTAATTCAGGGAAAAATTCTCCCATTTTTTGACTTAAAACAGTGACCAATCTATAGATAAACGGCTCTTTTTTATTTAAAAAAGTAAAACCATAACGAACGGCTCTTCTGAGGATTCTTCTAATCACGTATCCAGCGCCCGTATTGCTGGGTAATTGTCCGTCTGCAATTGAAAAAGCAACGGCTCTTACATGGTCAGAAATTACACGGATAGCAATGTCTTGTGCCAAGTCTTTACCATATGCGATATTGGTAATTGTTTCAATTTCTCTAATTATAGGTGTAAAAACATCGGTATCATAGTTAGATTTTACGTTTTGCATGACCATACACAGGCGTTCAAAACCCATTCCAGTGTCAATATGTTTATTTGGTAAATCTTCTAAAGTTCCGTTTGCTTTTCTATTGTATTGCATGAAAACTAAGTTCCAGACTTCTACCACATGAGGGTGGTCTTTGTTAATCAAACTACTACCGTCTATTTTTTCTTTTTCTTCTACAGAACGAATGTCTACATGAATTTCAGAACAGGGTCCACAAGGTCCTTGCTCTCCCATTTCCCAAAAATTATCTTTCTTATTTCCTTTTATAATTCTGTTTTCAGGTACAAATTGCTTCCAGAGATTGTAGGTTTCCGTATCCATATCCAAATTGTCAGCATCCTTAGAGCCTTCGAAAACGGTTACGTATAAAATGTCTTTATCTATCTTATAAACTTCGGTTAACAATTCCCAAGCCCAAGCAATTGCTTCTTTCTTAAAATAATCGCCAAAAGACCAATTGCCTAACATTTCAAATAAAGTATGATGATAGGTGTCGTATCCAACTTCTTCTAAATCATTATGTTTACCAGAAACCCGCAAACATTTTTGAGAATCTGATATTCTATTCTTTTTTGGAACTCCATTTCCTAAGAAATATTCTTTAAACGGTGCCATTCCAGAATTTACAAATAATAACGTTGGATCATCCTTAGTTACCATTGGAGCAGAAGGAACAATTAAATGTCCTTTTTCTTCGAAAAAATTTAAAAAAGTAGCACGAATTTCTTGTGATTTCATAAAAAAGAAGTTTCCAACAAGTTGGTTTATGTTAAATTATTTTTAAATAAAACTACTAAAAAAAAGTAGTTGTAAAACATTTTGTAAATTTGTGTGTTGATAAAAATGAGTTTCAAATATAAAACTCTCTTTAAGAGTACAAAAATAGTATATTTAGCATTATGGCAAAAGTAAAATATTATTACGATGCAGACACCCTTTCTTACAGGAAAATTAAGGTTAAGAAGGGCGATTATTACAAGAAAACTGTTTTTGGAGTATTAGCGACCTTTTTGACGGCATTTATTGGCTTTATCGTTTTTAGCCAATTTATAATGTCGCCAAATGAACGTGCTCAAAACAGAGAATTAGAAAATTTAAAATTTCACTATGAATTACTTTCTAAAAGAATGGAAGAAGGTACCTCAATTTTAAAACAACTTCAAGAAAGAGATAACAATATTTATAGAACTTATTTTGAAGCAAACCCAATTTCTGATGAACAAAGAAGAGCTGGTTTTGGGGGTGTAAATAGGTATAAATATTTAGAAGGTTTTGATAACTCTATCGTGATAACCAAGTTGACGAAAGACATCGATGTGCTTTCTAAGCAGCTGGTTGTGCAGTCAAAATCCTTAGATGAAATTGTATCGCTGGCAAAAGAAAAATCAAAAATGCTGGCTTCAATACCAGCTATTTTACCTGTTAAATTAGAAGACTTAACAAGAATGGCTTCTGGTTATAAATGGAGAATGCACCCGATTTTAAAAATTAGAAAATTCCACAAAGGAATGGATTTTACAGCCCCTCCAGGAACGCCTATTTACGCTTCTGGAAACGGAACGGTTATTAGAGCACAACGAAGTGCTACATACGGAAATGTCGTTTACATAGATCATGGTTATGGGTATAAAACTATTTATGCACACATGAGCAAAATAAAAACGAAAAGATGGAAAAAAGTAAAGCGTGGAGATTTAATTGGTTACGTTGGTAATACGGGTCGTTCTGTTTCTGCCCACTTACATTATGAGGTTCACAAGAATAATAGACCTTTAAATCCTATTAATTTTTACTATGGAGATTTAACAGCGGAAGAATTTGCAGCAATGCAAATAGCGGCGGAAGAAGAAGGTCAGTCTTATGATTAATTATAGTACGAAGTTTTAGTTGAACTAGGTTTTACTAACACCCAATTGCGAACAACTAATTACTAAAAAATGCATGTAGATTTACCCGAAAAAAAGTATTATAAAATAGGTGAAGTAGCCTCGGCTTTTGATGTAAATACATCTTTGGTTCGTTTTTGGGAAAAAGAGTTTGATATTATCAAGCCTAAAAAAAATGCGAAGGGAAACCGTTTGTTTACCCAAGAAGATATTAAAAACTTTAAATTAATCTTTAATCTTGTTAAAGAAAGAGGTTTTACTTTGGATGGGGCAAAACAAAAACTGAAAAATAATCCTGAAGCGATCATTCACAACCACGAAATTATTAGCCGATTAGAAGGAGTTAAAGCCGAATTGGTTAAAATTAAAGACAAGTTGTAACCACTTTTTGTCCCTTTATTGAACACCAAATAAACGCTACAAAATTGAATTTTTATAGTGCTTTAAGTCTTCTTGGGTATCGATATCAAAAAAAATTGTTGTTAATTTTGGAGATATAACTTCGTTTTTTCTTTGATGGATAAATTCTTTTGCGCCTTTGTCTCCTGCAATCAATAATAATTCTGAAAAATGTTTTTTGGGAAAAATAACAGGAACCCCCAATTTTTTTCCGTAATTAGAAGCAATAATTTTAGTCTTGTTTTCTTGAAATAAATCCAACATAGATCTTAAATATCGAGTTTCAATAGCTGGTTGGTCTGCAAGTAAAATAAAAAGACCATCAAAATTGAGTTTGTGTTCATTAAAATAATTGATTCCTGAAATGATGCTAGCGCTTAATCCATTTTTGAAATTAGGATTGTCGATAAATTGAATATTTTTGGTAGCAATTTCTGCTTTAATTTTATCAGCATTTGCGCCAACAACACAAAAAATATTTTCAAAAAAAACTTCTTTCACTTTTTCTAAAGTGATGTCTAAAAGTGTTTTGTTATTAATTTTTTCCAGCTGTTTAATGCGTTTCATTCTTGATGATTTTCCCGCAGCTAAAACTAAAATAGCAATATTTTTCATCAATTAGTTGTCAATTTTCCCAGTTAATTCTCGCAAAGAAAATGGCGTTTTTTTTCTAATCACGGAAAGAATTTCAGCAACAATAGAAAGGGCGATTTCTTCTGGTGTTTGTGCGCCAATATGCAAGCCCGCAGGTGTATAAATAGCCTCTAGAAATTCATCAGAAACACCAGGAGCAAACTCAAAAAGTTCGTTAAACAAGCGTTCTCTTCTATTTGGTGCACCTAATATTCCGATATATTTAGGTAGCTGCTCAGAAAGTTTTACTACATATTTTAAATCTTGCACATAACTATGATTCATAATTACAATGGCCGTGTTTTCTTCAATATTCGTAAATTGAATTGTCTCTGGAGAATTGCCTTCAACAGAATTTGCCCCAGGAAAATCGCAAAGATGTTTGCTGTCTTTTGCTGAGATAATTACATTAATTTCCCAACCTAAATTAGCCCCTAATCTACATAATTTTACAGCATCGTGTTCGCCTCCAATTATAATCAATTTAAAACTTGGGGGTACTGTTTGATGAAAAATGGCGACTTCTTTATCTCTTTGATTGTTAAAGGATTTTGAAAACTTACATTGTACTTTATTTTTAAAAGTAAGTATAGATCCAAAATTGCCAAAAGCTTCATCTTCTTTTACAAAATGACTCTCAATTTTTAAAGATTCCTTTTTGAGATTGGCATCAGAAAGATGAGTGAGCAATTTATCAGAAATAAAAAAAGGTTCTATTAATACGTATAAAGTACCTTCGCAGCCTACTTTGTATCTTCCATCATACGTGATCACTTTTGGGTTGTTGTCATCAAAAACACTTTTTGATCTGTGAATAATTTCTTTTTCTACACAACCTCCACTGACAGCTCCCGTAGTGCTATAATCTTCAGAAATCAACATTCTTACTCCTGGCTTTCTGTAGGAAGAACCTTCCAAATGTACTACGGTAGCCAATACATTTTGCATCCCTTTCTGTTGGTTGATGAGGGCCTGATTGATGATTTCTCTTAGTTCGTGCATCATACTGCTTTGTGTTTTAAATGCAGAGATAACGCCTTCTTAAGATAGCGTTCGGCAATAGGTCTTGAAAATTTATAGTAGGACATTAAATTATCAAATAGGTGTCATATATTAAATAAAAATTTTGGTTTAAATATAAAACTTTTAAAGTTAATCAGGGTCGTTTTCTTTCAAGTTTCATATTCAGAGGGAATCTCCCTTTGTAGTAATTCTAATCCGATTACTTATTGTCGTTATAGAAATGAAATTGTTTGAGACCTGATTACTGCCAACCATTTTTTATTTTAGTAGAATTGCTCTTTTTTTCTGTGGTTTAAAAATAACGTTCAACCCAAGTTCCAATTATATTTCCAACATAAATACTGTCTGAAGATTTTGACAATAAATGATCGGCATCGTCTAAACTCACAAAACTTTTTGGATGAATTGCATTGTGATAAATCTGATGTGCATTTTCTATGCCAACAATACTATCAAAAGGAGCATGCATTACTAAAATAGGTTTTCTTAGGTTTTTAATAATTTTTGGTAAATTTGTTTTGCTAAAGTCGTTTACAAAATCTCGATTTATTTTAAAAGGCCTGCCTCCAATTTGCACTTCTATTTCTCCTTTTTCATTCATTTCATCTATTGCATGAGAAAATAAATGAGTTACATGATTTACCGTTGCGGGTGCACCAATAGTTGCTACTGCTTTTATGCTTTCAAATTTTGATGCTGCAACAATAACAGCAGCTCCACCAAGAGAATGACCGACTAATAATGAAGGTGCTTTGTAGTGTTTTTCTAAATAATTTTGCACATCTAATAGGTCTTCTACATTCGCAGAAAAATGACTTTCAGCAAATTCCCCTTCACTTTTCCCTAAACCTGTAAAGTCGAAACGTAAAACTCCAAAACCGTAATTAGATAACGAGCGACTGATATTTTTTACCGCATTAAAATTACTGTTGCAAGAAAAACAATGTGCAAAAATTGCATAGTGACTTGGTTTTTGATTTGCAGGTAATTCTAAATATGCATGTAATTTTAGACCTTTTCGATTCTCAATTTCTAATTTAACCGTATTCATCCGTTTGCTTTCTTATATAGTCGAAATAAGATGATTGACTTTACGTTGGTTAACATTCTTTGAGAATTTTTGTAATAAAAAATTTAATTTTGGGTTGATGTAATTTTGACAAAAAGGTTTTTCAGGATTGGATTGATAATAATTTTGAAACTTTTCTGACGAAGGTTTAAAATTTTTAAAGGCTACTATTTGAGTAATGATTTTGTCTTTGAATTTTAATTGTAAATCCGCTTTTATTTTTTGACTTTTCTTTTTCTGCTGTTCGGAAAAATAATAGATAGCAGAGCGATATTTATTTCTCATTGAATGATTACTTGTACTTTTATGAGTCAATAAATGAATTTCAATTAAAACTTTTAAATCAGTTTTTTTAGCATTAAAATGTACAATAACTGCTTCGGAAAACGTGTCATTTTCCTTCACAGACCTTACCCATCCTTGTTGTACTTTTACCACGCCAATTAAAATTTGAAAGACCGCTTCTGTACACCAATGGCAACCCCCACCAAATGCAATTTTAGTCAATTCCATTGCAGCTGTTTTCTTTCGCTCCAGTATAACTCTGGAGAGGTCTTAACAGAGTTTAAGTTTTTAATGTCTTCATTAGTAAGAGAAAATGAATTCATTTTTAAATTTTCTTTCAATTGTTTAGAGTTACTTGCACCACTCAAAACAAGGCTATTAGCAATTGTTTGTTCACAATATTTTAATGAAATAGCATCCAGACCGACGTTGTATTTCTCAGATAAATTTTCTAAAACTGAATACATTTCAGCATAATGAGGGTATTTTTCATTTCTAAAAATGCGACCATTTGCCATCGCTTCTTTAATCACAATCGATTTATTTTGAAGGATTAACTCGGCTGAAATTTCTTGTAAACTTTGTTCTAAAAAATTATAAGTCACCTGAAATAAATCAAATAGCTGTTCTCCATCAACGGAAACATCTAACGCTTTTTTAATGACCGAAATTTGATTTGTCCCGGTTGTTGTCAATCCTATTTTTAGGTGGTATTTTTTCTTTAAAAAGGCCAATTGTTCTAAAACCGCTCTATTCTCTAAAACGCCCGTTTCTATAGTAGCGGAGTGAATTTGATATACTTTTAAATAGGGTAAAAGCTGTTTTGAGAAATTCCATTGTTCTTTTAATTTTGATAAACTGTGTTCTTTTACTTCATGAACTGTTGCGTTTATCTCAAAATTTGCAGTGTATGTATATCCCCATTTTGTGGCAACTTCAATGGTTTTGTCGTCTTTCGTTTGCAGCCATTCTAGTAATAATTCTTCAGCCAATCCATAGCCAGGAGCCGTGTCAAAGTATCGAATTCCTAAATGATACGCCTCTTCTAAAACTGAAAAACTATGTTTTCTGAAAGTTTCTAAATTAGAGGTATCACTATTTTTCTGACGTACATTGATGTATTGTGGCCTTCCCAAAGCTGCTGTTCCTAATCCTAAACGCATGTTATTTTATATAAAAGATTCACTAAATCGCTCAAAATGACAGGTATATCCATTTGGGTTTCTTTGTAAATAATCTTGATGTTCCGTTTCTGCAGCCCAAAAATGAGTGTATTTTTCTAAAGTTGTTGCCGCTTTTCCGTCCCATTTTTCAGTGTTATTTACAATTTCTATGATCTCTTGAGCGGTTTTTAATTCCGTTTCATTTTGATAAAATATTGCAGATCTGTAGCTAGTACCAATATCATTTCCCTGTCTGTTTAAGGTTGTTGGATTGTGAATTCTAAAAAAATAATCTAAAATTTCTTTAAAATTAGTTACTTCCGGATTGTATGTAATTTCGATTCCTTCTGCGTGTCCGGGATGATTTCTATAGGTAGGGTTGTCATTTTCTCCACCAATATAACCCACTTCTGTGTCTATGATTCCTGGTTTTACTCTAAAAAGTGCTTCCATTCCCCAGAAACAACCCCCTGCGATGTATGCTTTTTTATTTGTGCTCATTTTTTATGTATGAATTAATTCTATTTTTTGTTGTTGTAAATTCCTTTGGAAAATCCTTCATAAATTCGCATAATATCTTGTAAAACGGTCATTAAGAGCTACAAGATAACATGGAACATCCTACTTTATTTCTTGCCCATTCTGGTCTTTTTACAAACCATTTTTCATGTTCTGGTTGCGCATCATAAGGCCTTTTTAAAAGCTCAAATAATTCGTCAATTAAAGTGTAATTTCCTTTATCAGCTTCATCAATTGCCATTTGAGACATGTAGTTTCTCAGGACGTACTTCGGGTTTACAGCATTCATTTTGTCTTCTCTTTCTGAGGGTAAAGTGCTTTCTTGTTGAAGTCTTACTTCATAATTTAAGAACCAAAAAGCCCATTTTTCCTTCACTTCTTCAGTGATGCCTTCCAAATCATAAAATGATTCTTCAATTAGTTTTAAACCCGATTTCTCATCGGTAAAGCGACTCAGGTTTCTGAAAAAAAGGGTCATGTCTGTTTCTACTAATTGCAAATTATCTTCTAAACTCTGAATCAATTCAAGATCTTTGTCTTCCTCAGAAAACAACCCTATTTTCGATTTCATCATCTGTAAATATTGTTGTTCAAAATCTACTTTATATTGTTCTAAAATCGCTTCTAAAGGAGCTGCTTCTTCAATTATTGGATACAAAGCATTTGCCAATTGATACAAATTCCATAGCCCAATATTGGATTGGTTTCCAAACCTGTAGCGTTTGTGCTCTCTGTCTGTTGTGTTTGGTGTCCATCCAAAATCAAACCCTTCTAGCCAGCCATAAGGACCAAAATCTATGGTCAAACCTAAAATAGACATATTATCTGTATTCATTACCCCATGAACAAAACCAACACGTTGCCAATGAATAATCATTTCTAAAGTGCGATCTGAAACTTCCTTGAAAAAGTGGATGTAATTTTCTTTTGATGGAGCTCCTAAATGTGAAAAATGATGTTTGAGGGTATAATCGACCAATCTTTTTAGATTTTTGATGTCTTTTCTAGCTGAAAAAATTTCAAAATTTCCAAATCGCAAAAAGCTTGGAGAAATTCTAGTAACGATTGCCCCTTTTTCATAAGCGGGATTTCCATCATACAAAACATCTCGTAAAACTTCATCTCCAGAGATACTTAAAGAAAGAGCTCTTGTGGTTGGAACACCCAAATGAAACATTGCTTCACTGCATAAATACTCTCTAACAGAAGAACGTAAAACCGCCAAGCCATCTGCAGTTCTAGAATAAGGAGTTTCACCAGCACCTTTTAATTGTACTTTCCAGTTTTTATTTTGATGTTCAATTTCAAATAAATTGATAGCTCTTCCATCCCCTAATTGTCCTGCCCAATGACCAAATTGATGTCCACCATAACACATCGCAAAAGGGGTTGTGTTTGGATAGACCTCATTTCCTGTAAAGATGTTTTTAAAGAGTTCGGATTCCGTTTCTTTTTCATCAATTCCTAAATCAGCAGCCATTTCTTGAGAAACGTGCACTACTTTTGGTGCCTTCGTTTTTTTTGGAGTGACAAAAGAAAATACTGCTTCAGTAACCTGCCTTCTTGTCGTATCAAGAATTGAATCTGCTGGATTTTCTGTTGTAAAGCTATTTTTTATATTTAGTTTCATTTTCAGTTAAAGCTTACTTCATTTTATCGGTGTGTAATTTTCTCAACTTCGCCAATTTCGGTGCAATTACTTTTTCTCTAATTGCATTGCTTCAGAATTAATGCAATAGCGCAATCCACTTGGTGCGGGCCCATCCGGGAAAACATGTCCTAAATGTCCGTCACAAGCGTTGCATAAGACTTCCACTCTAACAGTCCCCATAGAAGTATCTTTATGATACTTTATGGCGTTTTCTTTAACAGGCTGTGTGAAACTTGGCCAACCCGTGCCAGAATCGAACTTTATTGTTGAATCAAACAAAGGAGTGTTGCAACAAATGCAGTTGTATTGTCCTTCGTCATAAATAGTACATAAAGCACCACTATGTGGTCTTTCTGTTCCTTTTTGCCTTGTTATTCTGAATTGCTCTGGCGTTAATAACTCTTTCCATTCCGCATCTTTTTTCTCAACTTTTCTGTCTGGTATTGGGTTTCCTTTTACTGAAAAATTTATGACTTCTTTCCAAGTTAACATCGTTTTCTATGATTTTTCTAAATTAGTACGGTCTCTTTTGACGAAAAAAGAGGAACAAACTTACGGTTATTAATAATTTTTAGACAGGTATTAAACCCACCTAAATTTATGAAGAAAATTAATCATATCATAAAAGATAATATCATTTCTTTTGATGCTTCCATAAGAAAATCTTACAATGAGTAAAAGAATGATGCTTTCAGTAGGAAGTATTTTAGCACCTTAAAGAAGTAATGTGTTACTTATTTTTGTCTAAAATAAATAGTAATTGGAACTCCAGAGAAATCATAGATATCTCTTAATTTGTTTTCAAGAAAACGGCTGTATGAGTCTCTAACATATTGAGGTAAGTTACAGAAAAACACAAATTGTGGTGTTTGTGTAGGCAATTGCATACAATATTTAATTTTTACAAACTTCCCTTTTATAGCTGGTGGTGGAGAATTCTTAATGATTTCCAACATTGTTTCATTAAACTTACTCGTTTGTATTTTCGTTTTCCTTTTTCCAAAAACTTCTACAGCTGTTTCAATCGCTTTAAGCAAACGTTGTTTTGTTAAGGCAGAAATAAAGACAATGGGCACATCAGTAAAAGGTTCAATTTGTTTTCTAACCATGGCTTCAAAATCGCGCATTGTATTGGTTTCTTTCTCAATCAAATCCCATTTATTGATTAAAATAACAACTCCTTTTCTGTTTTTCTCTGCCAACCAAAAAATATTTTGATCTTGTCCTTCAAAACCACGAGTTGCATCTACCACTAAAACAATGACATCCGCATATTCAATAGAACGTACAGCACGCATTACAGAATAGAATTCTAAATCTTCTTTTACACGAGATTTTTTACGGATTCCTGCGGTATCGACCAAGTTAAAATCGAATCCAAAACGATTGTATTTGGTATCAATAGAATCTCTTGTTGTACCTGCAATATTGGTAACAATATTTCTTTCTTCTCCAATTAAAGCATTTATAAAGGATGATTTTCCGGCATTTGGTCTACCAACAACGGCAAATCTTGGTAATGCTTCTTTTTCGATATCAATCTCTTCAGCTGCTGGCATTTTTTCTGCTAAAGCATCCAATAAATCTCCAGTTCCACTTCCATTAATGGAAGCAATCGTATAATATTCTCCCAAGCCGAGGTTGTAAAATTCTACAGCATCCGGTTCACGCATGGCATTGTCTACTTTATTGACTACGGTAAAAATCGGTTTTTTTACTTTACGTAAAAGTTTTGCAACTTCCGCATCCATCGGTGTAATGCCATCTTCGACATTCACTACAAAAACAATTAAATCGGCCTCTTCAATGGCAAGATTTACTTGTTTTCTAATTTCACCTTCAAAAATATCATCAGAACCTGTAATGTATCCACCCGTATCAATCACAGAAAATTCTTTTCCATTCCAATCAGATTTCCCATAATGTCTGTCTCTTGTAACGCCACTAACAGAATCTACAATTGCTTCTCTACGCTGGACTAATCTATTGAAAAGTGTTGATTTTCCAACATTTGGTCTTCCTACAATGGCAACAATACTATTCATTTGAATTGAAATTTTTTGCAAAGATACAATTTACTATAAGATAAGTAATTCTAATTTTACGGTTATAAATAAGAGTTTTATAATTAAAGAGGGCTTATCCTTGATTGTATCCAAAACGTTTGAGTTGCATTTTGTCATTTCGCCAATTTTTATTGACTTTTACATACAACTCGATAAATACTTTTTTCTCGAAAAACTTTTCCAAATCTTTTCTTGCTTCTGCGCCCACTCGTTTTAGTGCTGCTCCTTTATGACCAATAATAATTCCTTTTTGGGTCTCTCTTTCAACCATAATGATAGATCGAATTCTCACAATATTTTCTTCTTCAGTAAATTCTTCTGTTTCCACTTCAACGGAATACGGGATCTCTTTTTTGTAGTGAATTAGAATTTTTTCTCTAATTTTTTCATTCACAAAAAAGCGTTCTGGTTTGTCTGTTAATTGGTCTTTTGGATAAAAAGGAGCCCCTTCTGGTAAGAGTTCTTTTATTTTTTCGAAAACGGCAACAACATTAAATTTTTCAAGTGCAGAAATCACAAAAACATCGGCATTGGGTACTTTTTCTTTCCAATAGTCGACCTTTTCTTCTACTTCCTCTTGAGAAGATTTGTCAATTTTATTCAACAATAAGATAACGGGTATTTCACTGTGGATTATTTTTTTGAAGAAGGCCTCGTTTTTCAATTCTTTTTCGCCAACTTCTACCATATAAATCAATACATCTGCGTCATCTAGCGCAGATTTTACAAAATCCATCATAGAAGATTGCAATTCATAGGCAGGTTTTATAATTCCAGGAGTATCAGAAAACACAATTTGATAGTCTTCTTCATTGACAATGCCTAAGATGCGATGTCTTGTAGTCTGTGCCTTTGCAGTGATAATCGACAATTTTTCGCCTACCAAAGCATTCATTAATGTTGATTTACCTACGTTAGGATTTCCAATGATATTTACAAAACCAGCTTTATGTGTCATCCTGCAAAGATAATTCCTTTTTGTAGTTGATTAGAATTTAGAGCATTAAAAAATAATTTAAATAAAGCTTGCATACCAATTACATTACATTGTATCTTTGCAGCTCAAATCGCGGGATAGAGCAGTAGGTAGCTCGTCGGGCTCATAACACTCCTTACCACCTAAATTCACATATTTTTATCGGTTCATTTTCAGGTAGTTACAAATATATAACCCTATTCGTGTTATACGTGCTACACTCTTGTGTTAGATAAAATACGACTATCCAAAAACTTTAACCTTCATTAGTCTCTCTTCTTCAACGTTTAATAAAAGGGGATTGATGTAGTGGTTTAAATTTTTGATGAAATTAAAAATTTAACTTCACCTTTTCATTATCTTCTTCATAGGAAATAGAAAAAATAAATGTTTCTAAGTTGGCTTCTAATTGTGCACTAGAATTTTTGTTTAGCCATAAGATACTCAATTTGTTCGTAGAAACCTCTCTGATATTTATTTGACCTGAAAATGCTTTTAAAGTATTTCTTAAACGCATTATTTTAAGTTGATTCTTTACAACTTTTTTTTGCAAACCTTGCTCAATTTCTTCTTTAGAAAGAGATGTTCTGTTGATTTCTTTATGGCCAGCACTCCCAGCTTTATCAGCAGCTACATAGTTATTTGTACCTGCAAAAAGGTCTAAATACCAGACTTGTGGAATACCAGGCATAAACATCTGAATAGCCCTTGCTAACAATAACTTTTGTTCAACCTCTCCTAAAGCACTAAAAAAGGTCGCGTTAACTTGGTAATAAGATAATTTTTTACCTGAAGGATCGTACAAATTTTTCACTCTTCCACCTCGATCCATAATCGTGTTCATTATACTTTCTATCTCTTTATCTTCTAATAGACCTTTGTTGTAATTGCCATCAACTTCTTTTCCTTTTAAATCTAAAACAGGAATACCATCATGACAACCCAACATATTTATTGTTTTGTATCCTTTGTTTATAATTTCATTTATCCAAGTTAGTAGTGCTTTGTTATTTCCTGTTTCAAGGGTGTGAATCATTAAGCCTGGTAAGAAAAAATCATAAATTTGATAGTTTTCTTTGGCAACTTCATCATGTAGCTGTAAACCATATTCTGCGTGAATTTCTGGGAGTAAAATTAAATCGTTTTTTTTAGCAATTTGATTAATTCTTTCTAAATAATTCCAAGTACCTGGTTTATTAAAAAAGTTAGTCTGACCTATTTCTTTGTGTAAATAAGCAAATGCATCTAATCGTAAAATTTTACAACCAAAACTTTTTACTTTTGCCAGCGTTTCTTCATAAAAATCCCAAACTAATTCAGATTTTGCATTTACATCCATCTGACCTAAATACGATCTATTTTTGTAAAGTATATTTAGAGTTGCTGCTTTATATTGTTCAAGTTCATTGAAATTAAAAGTTTTTAATTCTAAATTATTTTTAATCGCAAAATTTACTTTTTCACAAATTAACAATGCATTTTTTGCACTCAATCCTTCAATCACCTTTAAATCTTCCTTTTCAATTGTATTGAATTTTATTTCTTGATAAAATGTATTCCAATATGGTTTTTCTGAACCATCAGGAAATTGGACATTTAATATTGGAAGTCCTGATTTTCGCATAAATAGTTTATCTAGAAATTCTTTGTTAGGAATTACAATATTATTATTTAAAATTCCTTTTCCTTTCCAAAATGTATTCCAATCGATAAAAAAATCTTTGTATTTTGAATTTTCTCCGTTTTCTAATAAATCTTTAAATTGTGGAGAAGCCACTGATAGGTGATTTAAAACAATATCAAATTTTAATAATATATTTAATTCGTCTAAAGCTTTTAAATCATCTTTAGATACCAAATCTTTATTTAAATTATAGTCAATTACGGAAAATCCCCTATCTAAATCACTATTAAAAAATGTAGGTAACACATAAAATAAAGAAAACACGTCTTTAAATTCTGGTAATTGTAGCATTTTAATAGTATCACTTAATTTATTACCAATACTATCGGGATATGCATTTAGCATAACACCATTAGAAATCTTTTGGTTTATTTTTTCTGTCATAATATCTAAAAAAATAACTTATAAAAGTTTCGATAAAATATTTATATTGTCAGGTAGCCTGCCTACATTCTGTAATTTTAATGCGGCTAATTTTAGTGCAATTTGCAAACAATCTTCAATTGGTTTTTCTTTAATATAAGCATATAAGAAACCAGACCAAAAGGCGTCTCCAGCGCCAGTTGTATCTATTACTTTTTTTACTTTTATTGCGGGTAATGTAATCGTTTTTTTTTCCAATTGAGAGAGTTTTACCCCATTTTCACCTAGAGTTAAACAAACTGTATCTACGCCTAAATTATGAAAGAATTCAAAAATTTCTTGATGAGTCAGTTCTTTTTCAAAAAGTCTAAACATATCATCTTCACTAATTTTTATTAGTGGGTTAAACCTACAGTAAGTTTTAATTACTCTAATTGCTTCTTCTTGAGTATCCCATAACTTTTTAGCATAGTTTAAATCAATACTTAATTTACACCCTAAATTGAATGCTTCTTCTGCTTTCTTTAAGATTGTAGATTGCGCTGGTTCTTTGCTTAAAGCAAAACAGGTTGTGTGAAAGATGTTCGATTGCTGCAAAACATTTTTTGATATTTGGTCTTCTGTAATAAATGAGTCTGCCTCACGAAAAGGGATGAAATCTGGTGTTCCTTTTGATTTTGAAACAAAAACAACGCTTGTGGGTTTAGCATTTAATTTCTTGATGTTATCTGTTACTATGTTTATACTATTTAACCTTTCAAAAATATATTCACTAAAACCATCACTACCAACAGTTCCTACTATCATAGCTTTTAATCCTAGTCTAGAACAATTCATTGCAACATTTGTTGGAGAACCTCCTATATATCTGTGGTAATCTCTTGTGTTGTTTATAAGTACATCAGATTGATGACCAATGAAATCTATTAAGATCTCACCTACACATAAAATATCTATATTTTTATTTTTCAATTCTTTTCTTGTTAATTAATTAATTGATTTATTTTTTTTGATAAAAAGTGTGAAAATTGCACTTAATACTAACAAAACTCCTGCAAAGGTGATTGCGTTTCTTGGATCGTTGTTTAAAAAGTTTTTTAAAATGTACCCAAAAGATACAGTTTGGATAATCATAGGAATTACAATCATCATATTAATTATACCCATATAGACACCATATCTTTCTTTTGGTATCTCAGAAACTACCATTAAATAGGGTATACCCATCATACTTGCCCAACCAATACCAAAACCAGTAATTGCAAAAAATAGTAAGTTTTTATTTTCGATATGTGGAAAAGCTAAAAAACCAATAGCCGCAATTAGTAAACAAAATGCGTGCACTTTTTTAGGGCTATATTTTTTTGCAAAACCTACTAGCGCAAATGCAACCAAAAAGGTTACTACATTATACCAACCATTTACTAAACCTGTCCAACTTACGGCTTCACTATATGCGTCTTTATTTTCTGGAGTTGTATTCCAAACAGAAAGCGCTACACTTTTAGAAGAGTTTTGCCAGTAACAAAACAATGCATACCATTGAAATAAATATACCAATGCTAGTTGCCACATTACTTTTGGCATATCTTTTATAGCAGAAAAAATTTCGATTAAAGGCTCTAAAACACTTCTTTTCTCTTTTAGTTTTTCTAATTCTTCTGTTGATGGTGGAATTTCTTTTATTTTATAATTACTCCATAATACTGTTCCTATTGAACAAACTGCACCTAAAAAGAAAGAGGCATATACCCATGTAGGTAAAGAGCCTGTTGTTCCAATAAAAATTAAAGGAAATATAAATAAAGATAAATTAGCTAATACTTGACCTAAACCAGTAAAAAAACTTTGCATTTGAAAACCTAAAGGTTGCTGTTCTTTATCTAATTTATCCGCTATTAAAGCTCTGTAAGGTTCCATAGCTGTATTGTTACCAACATCTAAAATCCAAAGTAATCCTGCAGCCATCCAAAGAGAGCTACTGTATGGAAAAATTAATAGGGTTAAACTACATAAAATTGCGCCTATTAGAAAATAAGGTTTACGTCTTCCAAATTTTGGGCTCCAAGTTTTATCACTTAATGCACCAATAATAGGTTGTACTAGCAATCCTGTTACTGGTCCAGCAAGATGTAAAAT
>ENA-OQVM01000363-OQVM01000363.1-marine-metagenome-genome-assembly--contig:-NODE-363-length-72852-cov-4.701436_pt1 | contig 72852 bp, 66 predicted proteins | sample MGYA00237776_ERZ505498 | MGnify/ENA primary metagenome ERZ505498 (study PRJEB26159, sample SAMN06265151) | marine metagenome | isolation source: Helgoland LTER site | place: Germany:Helgoland, sampling... | reverse complement strand
TACTGCAGCTGATAAAGCCACAGGAAAAACCCAAGATATTCGTATTGAAGCTTCCTCTGGTTTAACAGAAGAAGAAATCGAAAAAATGAAGCAAGAAGCGGAAGCCAATGCTGATGCCGACAAAAAAGCAAAAGAAGAAGTGGATAAGCTTAACTCTGCTGACCAAATGATTTTCCAAACAGAAAGTCAATTGAAAGAATTTGGGGAAAAACTCTCTGAAGACAAGAAAAAGCCGATTGAAGAGGCTTTGGAAGAATTGAAGAAAGCCTTTGAAACGAAAGATTTGGCCGTTATTGATCCAGCCTTGGAGAAAATCAATGAGGCTTGGAAAAATGCTTCAGAAGAGATGTATAAGGCACAAGCAGAGGGAGCAGGAGCGCAAGCTGGTCCAGATCCAGCTGCGGGTGCAGATCCTGCTGCCGGAGGAGACGACGTTCAAGATGTCGATTTCGAAGAAGTAAAATAGTTTTCACTAAGAAAGAAAAGCACTGCCTAGGCGGTGCTTTTTTTATTCACTAATTTTGAAAAAAAAGCCATGGAAAACGCAGACAAATTAGCCCTCCTCAACGAATCTTCGAACAATTTTCTCATTAAAACACTCGACATAAAGTTCACAGAATTAGGCGACGATTACTTGGTTGCATCTATGCCTGTTAATGAACGCGTCTATCAACCCGATGGGGTATTGCATGGTGGAGCGACCTTTGCTCTAGCTGAAACAGTGGGGAGTGTAGCTTCTTATTTATTTGCCAAAACAGACGATCAAATTGTACGTGGCATTGAAATGTCGGGGAATCATTTGCGTTCTGTAAGTAGTGGTAATGTTCATGCAAAAGCGGAAAGCATCCACAAAGGACGCACCACCCAAATATGGCAAATTCGTGTTACAGACGATGAAGATCAATTGATTTCTTTGCTAAAATTGACGACCATTATCTTACCCAAAAAGTAACATGGAAACGTTTATTTCTTCTTTGGAAGCAAAGGGCCTTCCTTTTGTTCTCTTTCGTCACCCAAAGGAAGAACATATTCATTGTTATTATCAAAAGGATAAACAGGTACATCGTACTTCCACTTTTGAGGAAGATGGTTTTGTTTTTAATTCATTTGCAGGAGAAACTTCCTCCTTGTATATTCCTGCGACCAATCAAAAAGCAATTGTATTTCAAGCACCAAAAAAACGAACGTCTTCTCCACCTGCACTTCCGCTCAATGGAAAAGTGAAGTTTGAAGAAAGTGTCACGAATGCAGTAAAAGAAATTAATGCTACTAAGCTTGAGAAGGTGGTTTTATCAGCTCCTTTTTCTGTTCCAAACACTCGAGATGCTGTGTCAATTTTCACCTCTCTAGAACATAAATACCCCAATGCATTTGTATACTACTGGTCACATTCTGAAACGGGTAATTGGTTAGGGGCTACTCCAGAGCGCTTTGTTTTTTTGGATGAAAAGCAAATGGACACCATGGCCTTGGCTGGAACACTCCCAGCGGGAGCGACCCAAGATGAGTGGACGGAAAAAGAATACCACGAGCAAGAATTAGTTACTCAAAGTATAATAAACGCACTGAAAAAGGTAGTGCCACTAGGGGCAATAAAAGTAGGAGAGAGGCAAACTGTTCCCGCAGGAAAGCTGCAGCATTTGCAAACCCCGATTCGAGTTGATGCACATGATATTCTGTTGCGGGATGTGATTAAGGTATTGCACCCAACGCCAGCTGTTGGCGGACTTCCGGTTGTCAAAGCACAGGCATTTATTCGTGAATATGAGGGCTATGACAGGGAATTTTATGCGGGCTTTTTAGGTGTTTTCAAACAGAATAAAAGTGCGAAATTATTTGTGAATTTGCGCTGTGGTAAAGTAACCAAGAATAGCATTCAATTGTTTGCAGGAGCAGGAATAACAAACAGTAGCGATCCGGGTAAAGAATGGAATGAGATTTGCCGAAAAGCCATGACCTTTCTATCGGTGATATGATTTTTCTTTTAAAATGAAATTATGCCTTTTTGGTTTTGTATTTTTGCTTGGCTATGACAAAAAAGAATGAGAAAATAAACGCAGAATTGTATTCTTCTATCCCCTTGGCGCAAACAATTGTTCTCTTCTGTCAGGCGAAGAATATTCAGCATATTATTATTTCGCCTGGCTCTAGAAATGCCCCTTTAACAAAAGGCTTTACCAATAACTCTTTCTTCAAAACCTATAGCATTGTTGATGAAAGAGCGGCAGCATTTTTTGCCCTAGGTATTGCACAGCAAACCAAACAAGCCGTTGCAGTTGTGTGTACTTCGGGATCTGCCTTATTGAATTATTATCCGGCGGTAGCCGAGGCCTTTTATAGCGATATTCCCTTGGTGGTACTTTCTGCAGATAGAATGCCACATAGAATTGATATTGGTGATGGGCAAACCATACGTCAGCCTCACGTTTTTGAACCACATTTGGAAGATGCTGCCTACCTGCTTCCCGATGTTTCCCATGCCACCACAGCACTCGTTGATCACCCCACCCAAACACTATTGAAGAAGGGAACGACAAAGGAAGCCGTTCTTTCCCGTCAATTGGAAATCCAGCAGCAAAATGAAGTGAATATAAATAGGGTGCTGAATTCAGCAATAGTCGCTAGTGGCCCTGTTCACCTGAATATTCCCTTTGAAGAGCCATTGTATGAAACGACCAAAAAAAGCATTGTTTTGTCTCAGAACACCCCACTTTCTAAGGAGGTAATGACGCAAGAACTTGATGGCTTTATTGATCAATGGAACTCGGTTAAAAAGAAAATGATATTGGTAGGGGTTTTGGCACCCAATTCCCTCGATCAATCCATCGTCGATTACCTGGCCTCTGATCCGTCTGTAACGGTTCTTACGGAAGCAACATCAAACTTATCACATCATACCTTTATTCAATCCATTGATACCTTTATTGCTCCTTTAGAGAAGTCAGGAAATAGTTTGTCCGCTTATCAGCCTGAGTTATTACTAACGCTAGGTGGAATGATTGTCTCGAAAAAAATCAAAAACTTTCTACGTCAAAATCCTCCTAAAGCGCATTGGCATTTGGATGAGAAAAAGGCCTACGACACATTTTACTGTTTGACAAATCATATTTCAATTGCGCCACTCAATTTTTTTGAAGCGTTGAAACAAAAACAGCCTACCTATGTCAAAAGCGATTATTGTACTCACTTTTTAGCACAATACAACAAGCATCGTTTATTGGGAGTTGACTATTTAAAGAAAATTCCTTTTTCAGATTTAAAAGCTTTTGCCCTAATTTTTAAGCTGCTTCCCAAAGATATTTATTTGCAACTGGCCAATAGTTCTACCATTCGTTATGCGCAACTATTCAAATTGCCACCATTGAAAGGAGTGTTTTGCAACCGAGGTACAAGTGGAATTGACGGAAGCACTTCAACCGCCATGGGTGCAGCTTGGGTTAACGATGCTCCGACTGTATTTATCACAGGCGATTTGAGTTTCTTTTATGATGCAAATGGATTGTGGAATGATTATTTGAAGCCTACTACTCGGATCATTGTAATCAACAATTCTGGTGGCGGAATATTTCGTATTCTTCCTGGAGAAAAAGACACGATCACCTATGATACTTATTTTGAAACAGTTCAACAGCGTTCCGCCAAGAAATTATGTCAACTAAATGGAATAGGGTATTTATCGGCCTCCTCCAGCTTAGGATTGAGTCTGCAATTGAAACGCTTTTTTCACCCTTCAAGTCGCCCCCAATTACTCGAAATAACCACCCCAAGAACAATAAATGATACTGTCTTGTTGAACTACTTTAGTTCAATGCAAGGCGAATAATGATAAATGATGTAATTTTAAAAAAAAAATTCATGACGCAAGTTAATTGGACCTCAATCAAAGATTATTCAGACATTCTATTTGAATTCTATAATGGTGTTGCAAAAATCACCATCAACCGCCCAGATGTATATAATGCCTTTCGCCCAGAAACCAACAATCAAATGTTGGAAGCGATGGATGTATGCCGCGAAAGAAATGATATTGATATCATTGTATTTACGGGAGCAGGAGATAAGGCTTTTTGTAGCGGAGGAGATCAGAATGTAAAAGGAGTAGGGGGCTATGTAGGAGAAGATGGAGTGCCACGACTCAATGTACTTGATTTACATAAAAAAATACGCGAAATTCCTAAGCCAGTAATTGCTATGGTGAATGGATACGCGATTGGAGGAGGACACGTTTTACATGTTGTATGTGACCTAACCATTGCCAGTGAAAATGCTATTTTTGGTCAGACTGGACCTAAGGTAGGTAGTTTTGATGGCGGCTTTGGTTCTTCCTATCTTGCCCGTCACGTTGGCCAGAAAAAAGCCCGTGAGATTTGGTTCCTATGTCAACAGTATTCTGCTAAAGAAGCAGAAGATATGGGAATGGTGAATAAAGTTGTTCCCTTAGAGAATCTCGAAACTACCGTATTGGAATGGTGTGCAATGATGCAAAAAAGAAGCCCATTGGCTTTACGCATGGTGAAACGCTGTTTGAATGCAGAATTGGACGGGCAGCACGGTTTAATGCAATTGGCTGGCGACGCCACTCTAATGTATTATCTAATGGACGAAGCGCAAGAAGGAAAGCAGGCTTTCTTGGAAAAAAGAGACCCTAATTTTAAGCAATACCCCAAATTCCCTTAACCTTATGAGATGCCCTACATTGATGAAGAAAAATTAGCCGAACTTTACAAAGAAGTTGACCAAGAAAATAAATCATCGGTTTATTTTCAACAGCTCTATTTTAAATACAAAGCAAGACTAAAACATTTGCTTGTCTATAGATACGGCTTTTATTCAGCGGTATTTTTATTCATGGCGATTTTAGGCTATGCAATTTATATATCAACTGGAGAACCTATTGAAGAGGAGTTTTCGGCAAAGCAAGAATTATTGCAAAAGATCAAGCAATTGGAATTAGAAAATAGTATTCTTGGAGGACATACAACAGATGTACAAAAGGTGCTTAGTGATAGCATTGTCTTTACAGTACAATTCATTGCATCAGAAAAAGAAGGTGTAATGTTGTTTTCGGAAAATTTCCTCAATTTCCGAGCTCACCCTTTACAGGGCTTTAATGCCTATTCCTTGGGTAATTTTTCAACTAAAGAAGAGGCAGAGGCTTTTCGAAAAGAGTTGTTGAACCTCGGATTAATGGACTTATGGGTGACCTCATACAGATCTGGTGAACGTATATTATTAAACGATTAATGAAGAAAAAAATAAGCATTTGGTTGGAAGCAGCCCGATTGAGAACCTTGCCTTTATCCATCGCCGGAATTATTGTGGGAAATGGGTTAGCTTTTGTTGGGGGAAACTTTTCTCCTTTGCTTTTTTTCTTTGCTTTATTGACAACCATTTCATTTCAAGTTTTATCAAATTTCGCCAACGATTATGGTGATGGGGTAAAGGGTACCGACAACGCTCAACGACTTGGTCCCGCACGTGTTTTGCAACAGGGTTTGTTGACGCGAGAGGAACTCAAAAAGGGCATGCAATTGTGTACTGCTTTTAGTTTATTGTCTGCACTAACACTCATTTGGTTGTCATTTGATAAAACACAATTATACGCAGCCTTGTTATTTCTTGCTTTAGGAATAGTTAGTATAGTATCGGCAATTAAATACACTGTAGGCGATTCTGCTTATGGTTATTATGCCTTAGGAGATTTATTCGTTTTTATATTCTTTGGCGGTGTAAGTGTTTTAGGATCATTCTATTTGCAAGCACAATTTCTAACGCTAGAACTATTGCTTCCAGCGATCAGTATCGGTGTGTTTAGTACTGCGGTTTTAAACTTGAATAATTTACGCGACATGGAGAATGATTTGACTTCAAATAAGATCACATTACCCATATTACTTGGTTTAGTCAAAGGAAAAAGATATCATTATTTTCTCATTCTGGTTGGCTTTTTGAGTACTCTCTCTTATGGCTATCTCATGGGAGGTGAATATTTGTATTTCTTACCACTACTCATGATTATACCCTTTGGGAAACACCTTCACAGAGTATCGAATTCTTCTGGTGGAAAAGCCTTTGATCCAGAATTGAAAGTTGTTGCCTTGAGTACTTTTGCCTTTTCAATTTTGTTTGTCACTGGATTTATTGTTGATGCCCTATGGTAGCTCGTTACAAAAAACATGTTCTTGATTTTTGCCGCCCTAGTGGAACTTCACGTGGTATTCTAAAGCAAAAGGAAACTTGGTTTATTTCCCTCAGCGATGGAGAAAAGAAGGGAATTGGAGAATGTGGACTTCTTCGGGGACTAAGTTGTGATGACCGTCCAGATTATGAAGAAAAACTGGCATGGACCTGCGCAAATATACATCTCGGAAAAGAGGTGTTATATGCCTCTCTTATGGAGTTTCCGTCAATACAGATGGGACTAGAAACCGCTTTTTTATCCCTGTATTCTGACGATCCTTTTGTACTGTATCCCAATGCATTTTCTAGAAGTGAAGCTTCCATTTTGATCAATGGCTTGATATGGATGGGTGACTTAGACTTTATGCTCGCACAAGTGGAAGAAAAATTGCAGCAAGGATTCTCCTGTATAAAAATGAAAGTTGGCGCCATTGATTTTGCGCAAGAGTTGTCTGTTTTATCGGCCATCAGAAGTAGATATACCAAAGAAGAAATGGTTTTACGTGTAGACGCTAATGGGGCGTTTAAAGCTGATGCTATAGAGAAGTTACATCAACTAGCTGCATTAGACATTCATTCCATTGAACAGCCCATTGCGGCGGGAAATTGGCAAGAGATGAATCGTTTGTGTAAAGAAACCCCTCTGCCAATAGCTTTAGACGAAGAGCTCATCGGTGTTTTTGCGCGTGAAGATAAAATCGCACTCTTAGAAAGCGTTCAACCACAGTATATTATTTTAAAACCCAGTTTTATTGGTGGGTTTACGGGGCATCAGAATGGACTGCATTGGCCAAAGAACGTGGCATCGACAGTTGGGTGACTAGTGCACTAGAAAGTAATGTGGGTTTAAATGCAATCGTTCAATGGACATATCAAAACAAGTATAAAGGCCATCAGGGATTAGGGACTGGGAGTTTATTCACAAATAATATTTCATCTCCATTGACCATAGAAAATGGCTATATTACATCAAATAATAAAAAAGTATGGTCAACAATAGATCAAATTCTTTCGTAGAAAATTTTCATCAGAAAAAGTTGCCCTTTAGCTGGTATCTATTGGGCTCTTTGATTATCATAATATTTAGTTTTCTTGGACAAATTCCTACCATGTTTTTTTTGCCAGATCAACTTCCAAGTTCAGCTAATCAAATGGATGTTTTTGCGCATTTGGATTCAAACTTGACCTTGTCTCTTTTATTAATTCCCTCATTTGTCGCATTTTTTGGTTTTCTACTTGTTGTATATCGCTTGCATCAACAAACCATTATCTCCGTTACAACTTCAAGGGAAAAGATCGATGTAAAACGCATCTTCTTTGGTTTTGTGTTTTGGGGAGGACTTAGTATTCTTCTTTTTGGTGTTGACCTATTTTTATCACCCGAAGATTACCAGTGGAATTTTAAATTCCTGCCTTTTTTACTCATGTTTCTCATTTCATGTGCCCTAATTCCATTTCAATCGGCTTTAGAGGAATGGATCTTTCGTGGCTATTTAATGCAGGGATTTGCAACATTGACCAAAAGTCGTTTGTTATCGCTCTTATTGACCTCTATCATTTTTGGGTCGTTGCATATTTTGAATCCAGAAATTGATAAGCTTGGTTATGGCCTCTTGGCGTACTACATTGGTACAGGATTGTTTTTTGGAATCATGAGCTTAATGGACGAAGGCATTGAACTGGCCATTGGTTTTCATGTAGCCAACAATCTAATCACTGCCCTGTTGGTTACAGCAGATTGGACTGCTTTTCAAACAGAGTCCCTTTTTAAAGATGTTTCTAACCCCAGTCTACTCCCAGAACTAATACTATTTTTGGTCTTTATATACCCGCTAACACTAGTGTTACTTGCCAAGAAATACCGTTGGGGTAATTGGGCATACAAACTAACAGCACGCATTTATGACGATAAGACCTAGCTTTCGAAACATTCACAATCGTTTTCTTTTAAACGGTGTTCATTATCGTTTTCAAGATTTGTTTGAAATCGCTTATTCTTTTATCAAAGAAGGAGAGGATCATGAAGTTGCCATTGGCGATTTTTTGATGGACTGGATTCGCCCCAATGATACAATTACCTTAAAAACATCGGGTTCTACAGGTTCACCGAAATGGATAACTTATAATAAGCAATCTATGGTAAATTCGGCTCTGGCCACCGGAGATCATTTTGGACTAAAGATTGGTGATCGAGCCTTACATTGTTTGAATGCTGACTTTATCGCTGGAAAGATGATGTTGGTTCGGGCAATGATTTTAGGCCTTGAAATTGATTTGGTTCCTCCTCAAGGAAATGTATTGGTTTATTCAAACAAAACCTATGACTTTGCCGCCATGGTTCCGCTTCAGGTTAATAATGCATTCGAAAATTTAGACCGCGTTAAGACACTGCTGATTGGAGGTGCGCCTACCTCTGCAAAGTTGAAAAAGCGGTTAAGCGAAAAACAAACCCATTGCTACGAAACCTATGGAATGACAGAAACCCTAACCCATATAGCTTCGAGGATAATAAATGGAGATACAGATCATTTCTCTACACTCCCTAATGTGAAAATCAGTCAAGACGAACGAGATTGTTTGGTCATTGAAGTTCCTTATTTAACAGAGGAAAAGATCATTACGAATGACTTGGTGGAGTTAAAAGACAAGCGTACTTTTCTTTTGAAAGGAAGAGTGGATAATATAATTAATACAGGAGGAGTCAAGGTATTGCCAGAAGAAGTAGAGGCGAAAATATCAGCTCACATGGATCTTCCTTTTCTTGTCGGGGCGATTGATGATAACTATCTGGGACAGAAAATTGTTTTATTGGTTGAAGGGGAGTTTCCTGTCCAGCTTTTGGAGGACCTAAAAAAGATTGAGCAGATGACAACCTATGAATTGCCCAAGGCAGTTTATTCATTAAAAGCATTTGTTCGCACAGCCAATGGCAAAATCAAACGCAAGGAGACCTTTGCGCTCTTAGACCTGTAAAACACCCATGTTAAAGCGCTCAGTGATTGGCGCATGGTTGGCGGCTTCGATTCCCATGCTAATCCATTTTCGGGTATCAATTGGGTTGATAATAGCATCTGTCCAAAGACGTGCAGCACCGTACTCAGGTTTCGTTTGTTTGTCGTATCTCCCTTTTATCTTTTGAAATAATTCGTCTTGCTCTTTCTCCGAAATTTCAACGCCTTTCTTTGTGAGTGAACTCGCTTCGATTTGCATCAAAACCTTTGCAGCTTGTGCCCCTCCCATTACAGCCATTTCGGCTGACGGCCATGCAACAATTAGTCGTGGATCAAATGCTTTTCCGCACATGGCATAGTTCCCAGCCCCAAATGAATTCCCCATAATTATGGTGAACTTTGGCACCACAGAGTTGGACTGTGCGTTGACCATTTTGGCACCATCTTTAATAATTCCTCCGTGTTCGGCTTTGCTGCCCACCATAAAGCCGGTGACATCTTGTAAGAAAACCAGGGGGATTTTCTTTTGGTTGCAGTTGGCAATAAAACGCGTCGCTTTATCGGCTGCATCTCCATAAATAACACCACCCAATTGCATTTCACCCTTTTTAGATTTAATCACCTTTCGCTGATTGGCAACAATTCCAACGGCCCAACCATCGATGCGTGCATAGGCAGTAATGATGGTCTTCCCATAACCTGCTTTGTATTCGTCATACTCACCTTGATCGACCAATTGTTCAATCAAGGGATACGTGTCATAAGGAGTGGAACGTGTTGCAGGTAAAAGCCCAAATATATGTTGAGCATCTTTCTTTGGCAATTGTGGTTTCGTACGATTGAACCCTGCCTTTTGAGGCTCACCTATTTTATCTATGAGAGAGCGAATCTTAGTCAGCGCGGCCCCATCATCTGGGACATTGTAGTCGGTAACTCCACTAATTTCCGAATGGGTTGTAGCTCCACCCAAGGTTTCGTTGTCAATTTCTTCACCAATTGCTGCTTTAACAAGATAACTTCCGGCCAAGAAAATACTCCCGGTTTTATCTACAATCAACGATTCATCGGACATGATGGGGAGATAGGCTCCACCAGCAACACAGCTACCCATAACAGCAGCAATTTGCGTAATGCCCAGACTACTCATCTTTGCATTATTTCTAAAAATGCGGCCAAAGTGCTCTTTATCAGGGAAAATTTCATCTTGCATGGGTAAAAATACACCAGCAGAATCGACTAAATATACAATGGGAAGTTTATTCTCCATCGCAATTTCTTGTGCTCTTAGGTTTTTCTTCCCAGCCATTGGAAACCATGCACCAGCTTTCACCGAGGCATCGTTGGCTACAATGACACACAAACGTTTTTTGATGTAGCCAAGTATGACAACGACTCCTGCAGCAGGAGCGCCACCATAATCCTCATACATTTCGTGCGCGGCAAATGCACCAATTTCTATTTGATTTGATTTTGGATCTACCAGGGCATTAATGCGCTCTCGAGCGGTCATCTTCCCTTGATCCTTTAGCTTTTGAAGTTGTTTCTTTCCTCCACCAAGTTTTATCTGTGCTAGTTTTTTATCGACAGCAGACCAGAGTAATTTATTGTGATCTTCATTTTTATTGAAGGCTAAATCCATGACAAACTTTTGATAAAAATAAGAAAGATTCTAGCACAAATCATCTTATTGTAGGAAAAGAAATTCAGGATGCTTTCATAAAAATAAAAGTCCGATATTTGTGATGGAAGAAATCAAATATGAGTTTAAACAAAAACAAAATCTTTAGGGTTACTGCGCTCATCCTTTTTTTATTAGGTACAGCTTTAATTCTTTTGGGTTTAATGAAGTATCGTGAATATGCCATTGGATTTTCAGTGGCTGGTATAGGTTTTTATGCAGTAGCATGGGCCTTTAATGCCTTAAAAGGAAGAGTATAGTTATGTCAGATGATAAGAAAGTAATTTTTTCAATGTCGGGGGTGACCAAGTCCTACCCAGACGCACAGCAACCTGTTTTAAAAAACATATACCTGAGTTTTTTTTATGGAGCTAAAATTGGAATTTTGGGTCTCAATGGCTCTGGGAAATCTACCCTATTAAAGATCATTGCTGGTCAAGAGAAAAATTTTCAAGGTGATGTAGTTTTTTCACAAGATTATTCTGTTGGTTATTTGGAGCAAGAGCCTCAAATGGATGAAGACAAGACGGTCTTAGAAATTGTGAAGGAAGGTGTAGCCAAAACGGTGGCCATTCTAGATGAATACAATAGTATTAATGACCAATTTGGTTTACCTGAAGTCTATGAGAATGCTGATAAAATGCAGCAGTTAATGGATCGTCAGGCACAATTGCAAGATGAAATTGATGCAGCCAACGCATGGGAGTTAGACACCCAATTAGAAATTGCTATGGATGCCTTAAGGACGCCACCAAGCGATCAAAAAATTGCCGTACTCTCTGGTGGTGAACGCCGTCGAGTAGCCCTATGTCGCTTGTTGCTACAACAGCCCGACGTATTGCTTTTGGATGAACCAACCAACCACTTGGATGCCGAATCGGTACATTGGTTAGAGCACCATTTAGCGCAGTATAAAGGAACCGTAATTGCAGTAACGCACGACCGTTATTTCCTTGATAATGTAGCCGGATGGATATTGGAATTAGATCGTGGGGAAGGAATTCCTTGGAAAGGAAATTACTCTTCTTGGTTGGATCAAAAATCAAAGCGTTTGGCCCAAGAACAAAAGCAAGCGTCAAAGCGTCAAAAGACTTTGGAGCGAGAATTGGAGTGGGTGCGGATGGCTCCAAAAGGAAGACAGAGTAAACAAAAAGCACGTTTATCGAATTACGATAAACTAATGAGTCAAGACCAATCACAAGTTCAAGATAAATTGGAAATATTTATTCCAAATGGTCCACGTTTAGGAACAAATGTGATAGAGGCTAAAGGAGTGGCAAAAGCCTTTGGTGATAAGTTATTATATGATGACCTGAACTTTGTTTTGCCGCAAGCAGGAATCGTTGGTGTTATTGGGCCAAATGGTGCTGGTAAGTCAACTATTTTTAAAATGATCATGGATCAAGAAAATCCAGATGGAGGAACCTTTGCTGTTGGAGAAACAGTAAAACTAGCCTATGTAGATCAAACACATTCGAATATCGATCCCAATAAGAGTATTTGGCAAAACTTTTCTGATGAACAAGAACTCATTATGCTAGGTGGGAAGCAAGTTAATTCGCGTGCATTCTTGAGTCGTTTTAATTTTAGTGGAAATGAGCAAAACAAAAAAGTGAGCTCTTTGTCTGGTGGGCAGCGCAATCGTCTGCATTTGGCCATGACACTAAAAGAAGAAGGAAACGTATTGTTGCTCGATGAGCCGACCAATGATTTGGATGTAAATACCCTGCGCGCGCTTGAGGAAGGCTTAGAGAGCTTTGCTGGCTGTGCTGTGGTTATTTCTCACGACCGTTGGTTCTTGGATCGCGTTTGTACACACATTTTAGCCTTTGAAGGAAATTCCCAAGTATATTTCTTTGAAGGTTCTTATTCTGATTATGAAGAGAATAAGAGAAAGCGATTGGGTGGAGATCTTATTCCAAAACGTATACAATACAAAAAATTGACTCGTAATTAATTTATAATCAATCGTCATGTCTATCCCAGAATTTTTAGCACAAACCTATTTTGATAATACAGTGCAACAGTATTTGTTTTTCTGTTTATTTCTTTTGTTGGGCATTGTTTTCAAACGTTTAATTGGCGGCTATCTGGGGGGTGTTTTATTTGGCCTACTCGGGAAAAGCGCAAATGAACTAGGACGTCCAAGTTTTGATGCTCGCTTACGCAAACCTTTAAATAGTCTTGTTTTTTTTGGTGCAGTCTTTTTGGCAGCCCAGCAACTCGATTTTCCAGCGAATTGGAATCTGGCTTCTAAGGAAGAATTTGGCCTGCGCTTATTCTTAAACAAAGGTTTTTCTTTGGTGTATGCCTACATTGTATTCTGGACCTTGCTTCGGTTCATTGACTTTTTTGGTGAAATCATGACTAAAAGAGCGGCCGCTACAGAGAACAAAATGGACGATCAAATCGTCCCTTTTGCCATAGAAGTCGGTAAAGTATTGGTCATTATACTCGGCTCACTAACGGTAATGAGTAGTATTTTTGATGTCAATGTAGCTGCTTTAGCCACTGGTTTAGGAATAGGAGGAATTGCCATTGCAATGGCCTCCAAGGAAAGTTTAGAAAATCTTTTGGGATCCTTCACTATTTTCTTGGATAAGCCCTTTACTTATGGCGATATGGTGACTGTCAATGGGTATACTGGAACCGTTGAAAAAGTTGGTTTCCGCAGTACCCGAATTCGCACATTTGATAAAAGTATTGTTACAGTACCCAATAAAAATATGGTCAATGCCGAATTGGACAACTTGGGCGTTCGACCAATACGACGTGTGAAATTTAACATTGGACTTACTTATGGGACAACGATTGACCAAATGAAAACAATTGTTGCTCAATTGGAGGAAATGATCAATGCTCATCCAAAAACAACGAATGGCGACGCACGTGTGCGTTTTCAAGAATTTGGAGGAAGCTCCCTTGATGTGCTCGTGATTTATTTTGTTGATAGTCCCAACTGGGATTTACTCATTGACACCCGTCAGGAAATCAACTTTAGTATCATAGAAATCATACAAACCAATGGCTGTGATTTTGCTTTTCCAACGACATCGGTTTATTTAGAGAAGTAATTTAGTATCATTTTTTTTTCTAAATTTAGGAGATGGAAAAAATGAAACAGAGGATATGTGTGATAGGAGCTGGTCCATCGGGCATAGCAGCAATTAAGAATATTCGCGAAAAAGGATTAGATGTTCAGGCCTATGATTTTAATCATGATGTAGGTGGTAATTGGATTTTTTCAGAGAAAACTAGTCATTCAAGTGTATTTGAAACCACGCATATTATCAGTTCAAAATCCTTGTCGCAATACGAAGATTTTCCTTTTCCTGAAGGCGTGGCAGATTATCCATCACATACCGAATTGAGAGAATATTTTCAGGCCTATGCCAAGCATTTTGATTTGTATTCATCCATACAATTTAACACCTTAGTTAAACATTGTCATCGACAAGGAGAGGATCGATGGGAGGTAACCATCGAAAGAGAGGGAAAAGAAACGAAAGAAGTGTTTACCGATTTGGTGGTTTGTAACGGACACCATTGGCTCCCTAAGCATCCAACCTATCCTGGAAATTTCACCGGAACCTATTTGCATTCTCATGAATTTAAGAAGGCAGCTCCTTTTGCAGATAAAAAAGTGCTTGTTATTGGAGGTGGAAATTCTGCCTGTGATGTAGCTGTTGAAACGAGTCGTATTAGCAACAAAACAAGCATTAGTTGGCGGAGAGGCTACAGAATTCTCCCGAAGTTTTTGATGGGTAAGCCCTCAGATGTCTTTGCTAGTTCAATGACTTTTCTACCCATTGCTATGCGCAATTTCCTTGCGGGTATTTTGGTCAAACTCACCACAGGATCGAATGAACTCTATGGCCTGCCAAAAGTGGAACACAAATTTGGTGCAACGCACCCCACTGTCAATAGCGAGTTACTGTATAAAATCAGACATGGTAATGTAAACCCAAAGGGAGAGATTTCGCATTTTGAAGGGAAAACAGTGCATTTTAAAGATGGATCAGCTGAAAGCTTTGATGTTATTATCGCCTGTACAGGCTTTGTTTTGGCACATCCATTTTTTGACAAAGAATTTTTAAATTACAGTGAAGGTCCCGTTCCATTGTATCTCAAAATGTTTCATCCCCATTATGCTAATTTATTCTTCGTTGGTATGTTTCAACCCCTAGGGTGTATTTGGCCAGGAGCGGAACAACAGAGTAAACTAGCTGCACTAGCTTTAACGGGAGAGTGGGAACGGCCCTCGAACATCGAACAACTTTGTGCAAGAGAGGTTAGTCATCCACACATGAAACAAATCGCTACATCTCGTCACACAATCACCGTAGACTTTCATAAATTTATTCGTGATATAAAGCGACAAATTAAGAACATACATACAATTAAAAAAGTTGCTTGATGATTAAAAATAAAAAACTAAGAGTTCTTCTCTATTTTTTCGTAGCATTATTTGTGCTTGGAAAGCTGAATTTATCAGCAGAAAAAAGCATGAGTGATTTAGCTCCAATCTATGCGCAATCTCCTTCAGAATTTATGGAGATTGACGGTGTCAATATCCACTTCCGCGATGAAGGAGAAGGAGAAGTAATTGTTTTGATTCATGGAACGGGATCTTCATTGCATACTTGGAATGATTGGACCGAAGAATTGGTTAAAACCCATCGTGTTATTCGGTTGGATCTACCTGCCTACGGATTGACAGGTGCCGACCCCAAAAAAAGATATTCATCATTGGATTATGTCAACCTTTTGGATACTTTTTTAGGTCAACTTGGTGTTAACGAATTCTATTTAGGTGGCAATTCTTTGGGTGGCTTGGTTTCATGGCTTTATACTTCCTATCACGATGACAAAGTTAAAAAGTTGATTTTATTGGACCCTAGCGGTTTTCCATTTGCTTCAACTCCTTTTGTTATTCAACTGGCTAAAACCCCAGTTTTTAATCAATTTTTGCGATTCTTCACCCCGAAGAGTTTTATTGAGAAAAACTTGAAAGAAGTCTATTTTGACAATTCTTTAATACGTCAAGAAACAATCGATAGATACCACAGTCTAACGCTGTTTGAAGGCAATAGACAGGCGTTTATTGACAGAGCGCATATAGAGCGCGAAGATTACACTGAACGCTTGGGAGCTATTCAAACCGAAACCCTTATTCTTTGGGGGCAAGATGATGCGTGGATTCCTGTTGAGGATGCAGTTAAATTTGAGGCAGCTCTTGTGCATTCTAGCGTAGAAATCATGCCAAAAACTGGTCATGTTCCCATGGAAGAAAGACCAGAAGAAAGCCTCAAAATTGTAAGGGACTTTATACTTAACTAAGCAATAACTCCATTTTAATGTCGCAACGGGTGTAGTGAACATCTTTCTCTACCTCAACCTCAAGGAAGCCATATTTTCTGTAGATGTGAATTGAGTTTTCTAGACGCCTACTGGAATATAGTATGAGTTTTGGCCAATGGCGCTTTTCGGCAAAACGTATCGCAAATTGCATCATGGTATTGCCATAGCCTTTTCCGCGATGAGCAGGCGCTATAACCATCTTACTGAATTCATAGCTATTATTCTCTTTTTTTAGAAAAGCAAAAGTTCCAACGACTTCCTTCTCTAATTCAGCCATTAATATATGTCCCCCTTTGTCAAGAATTTCGGACTGAGGATTACTCAAAACAAGCTCATCAAAAGGCTCAACCACAAAGAATTTATCTAGCCACTCGATATTTAAAGCTTTAAATAGCGTAGCATCTGCAGGTATGTATTTCCGAAAACTTAGCTTAGTCATTGCCAGTCATATCTTCTGGGCGCACCCAAGCATCAAATTCATCTGCCGTGAGGTAATCCAATGCTAGTGCTGCTTCTTTTAGAGTAGTTCCTTCTTCGTGTGCCTTGTTGGCAATTTCTGCGGCTTTATAATAGCCGATTTTGGTATTCAATGCAGTTACCAACATCAATGAATTATTGACCAACTCATCGATACGGGTTTGATTGGGTTCAATGCCGTTTACACAATTTAAGGTAAAACTAGCGCAAGCATCGCCAATGAGGCGGGCCGACTGAAGTATATTGGCAGCCATCATGGGCTTAAAGACATTGAGTTCGTAATGTCCTTGGGTGCCGCCGACACTAATAGCGACATCGTTCCCCATTACCTGAGCACAGACCATGGTTAGGGCTTCACATTGGGTTGGGTTTACTTTTCCTGGCATAATGGAGCTTCCTGGTTCATTAGCAGGAATGATGATTTCTCCAATTCCAGAACGAGGACCAGAGGCCATTAACCGTATGTCGTTTCCAATTTTATTCAAAGAAACGGCCAATTGCTTTAGTGCTCCATGTGTTTCAACTATGGCATCGTGGGCAGCAAGCGCTTCAAATTTATTGTGCGCAGTGATAAAGGGTAAACCGGTAAATTCTGCAATATATTCGGCTACGCGTTTACTGTAGCCCTTAGGTGTGTTTATTCCAGTCCCAACGGCTGTTCCTCCTAGGGCAACTTCAGCCAAATGCTTTAACGTAAAATCTAAGGCGGCTAGTCCGTGATCCAATTGAGAAACATAACCAGAAAACTCTTGACCAAGGGTAAGGGGAGTAGCATCCATGAGGTGCGTACGTCCAATTTTCACAACAGATTTAAACGCTTTTGCTTTGGCATCGAGTGCGTCGCGTAGTTGTTTTACTCCAGGAATGGTCACTTCAACCACTTTTTTGAAAGCAGCTATGTGCATTCCTGTTGGGAAAGTATCGTTGGAGGATTGTGATTTATTGACGTCATCGTTTGGAGCAAGGGTTTTTTCTCCTTCCCCAAGAGTATTTCCAGCAATGATGTGTGCACGATTGGCAATTACTTCATTGACATTCATGTTGCTTTGGGTTCCAGAACCTGTTTGCCAAATAACAAGGGGAAATTGATCGTCTAGATCGCCTGCAAGAATTTCATCGCATACTTGGGCAATCAAATCACGTTTTGTGATGTCCAAAACACCTAATTCATGGTTGGTATAGGCCGCCGCTTTTTTGAGGTAAGCAAAACCTTGTACTATTTCTATGGGCATGGAGCCGGGGTCACCAATCTTAAAGTTAGACCGAGATCGTTCGGTTTGTGCTCCCCACAATACGTTTTTAGGTACTTTAACTTCTCCAAGGGTGTCTTTTTCTATACGGTAGTCCATTGTAATTCTTTTGCCACAAAAATAAGACAAAAAAGCTTGGTTCCCTACAGTGAATAGCTTTGTGAATAAAAAAAGAATTCCCATTGTGAGAATGGTATAAATGCCTTAATTTTGACACAAATTGAAAAACATGTTTGAATTCGACCAATATTTAGGTTTTCTTTCCTTTTTAACCATCTTAACCATCGGCTTTTGGTTAATGATTTTTCTACTGACCTTTGTTATTCCTTATTGGTTAACAGGAGCTTTCTTAGAATGGTTACAAGAACGTAAAGAAGCAAAACAAGAAATTAAGGAGTAAACACTCCGTATATATTGTATAAAAAAAAACACCGCAATTGCGGTGTTTTTTTGTGCTTACTAATATGATTTAAAAGTCATAATCTCCACCATCGCCGCCAGAAACATTGGAGGATCTACGTCTTTTTCGATCCATTTTACGTTCGTTAAGTCTGTAGGTAAACGTGAGTATATAAGTAGGATTTCTCCATTGGTATTCGTTGTATGAAGTAAAAGAGGCTCTTGTTGTACGGCTAATGGAACGGGAACTATTTAAAATGTCACTAGCTCTAAAGGAAATGGTTGCTTTTTTCTTCAGTATGTTTTTATTCAAAGCGCCCGTCAAAGTAAAGCGTCCCTCTGTTTTGGTGATAGCATTTTCTCTAGGCCCTCTATAAAAGCCACGTATTTGAGTTGTAATGCCAAAAGGGAGTGGGAAGCTTGCATTGATTCGTGCAAACCAGCTAACAATCGAAGCATCTAATGAATCTCCATTATATTCTCCTATGGTCTCAGAGTTAAAGACATTGAAGTTTCCACTAATACGAACATCTCTTTTTGGAGAATAGGTCAGGGTAAACTCTGTTCCGGTCCGTCTATTTTCGGCAAGATTGATAAAGGTTGATTGCAATACCTGTACAGTTGGGCTGTTCGTTAGAGATGGGTCGTTGAAGTATTCTCCAGACTCTAGGTTTACATATTCGTCGGTTGCTTCTGTAATGCGGCTAAAGTTTTGTGTTGACTTTTGAAAATAAATAGATCCGTTAAAGGTAAATTTTTCCCAGCGTTTCAAATAGCCAAAATCAATGGAATTGGTGTAGCTAGGATCAATGTCAACATTTCCTTGAAAAAAGAAGGTCAGGCTAGAAATCGATCGGAATGGGTTGATTAGATAGGAGCGTGGACGGCGAATTCTTCGACTATATCCTAGGGTAATGTTTTCTTTTTCATTGAATTCATAGGAGAGGTTGAGAGTTGGGAACCAATCCGTATAATTTTTTTCACTGATCTCTTGGGTGGTTTGCTGGTCGATGGTAATGTTTGTTTTCTCAACACGTAACCCTGCGAGGTAGGAAAAGGCATTTACTTTTTGACCAAATTGAGTATAAGCTGCATTTACATTCTGTTCAAAAATGAGGTAATTACTGAAGCTTGTATTGTTAACATAGGCATTGTCAATTAAATCTTCTACCTGATAATCTGTTTCTTGACGGCTAAAGTTCCCACGGTAGCCCAATTCAAATTGGGTGTTTTCATTTATGGGCAAAATATAATCGACTTGGAACAAGGTTCGTTTTTGATTTTCATCAGAAGTTGAACGCTGATTTCGAACGGTGCTATTGGCAACTTGACCTTCTTCTAATTCATTGCTGTTTTCTGCTTGAAATTCGATGATTAATTCATGTCCTTTGTCATTGAATTTCTTGTCAAAATTAGCTGTAAATTGTCGGGAATCATTTTCTCCAGTTTGTAATTGATTCCTTAAGGTTGTATTGAACAAGCTTCTGTTCTCAAAAAAGTTTTCAGTTCTAGCAAAATTGTCGCTTTTATTTTCACTTTTCCGAATAAAACCACTCAATACCAGAGACGTGTTGTCATCGAAATAATATTCTGCACCTAGGTTAAGGAACATGTTTTTGTTGTCCCTTTCGTTTTCAGTTTTTTCTTTTGAAAAGAAAATAGTATCGCTAGGTATAGTAAAATTAGTGTCCGCCAATCCGTTCGAGTTGGATCTAGAATCGCGAACAGAAGTAGTGGTAAAAAGGTTTAATTTCTTGGTCCTCCAGTTCAACGAGGCAGATCCACCGTAGGTTTTGGGGAAACCCCCATTGGCAATAAACGATCCATTAAAACCTTCTAATTCTTGCTTTTTCAATATGATATTCAGGATTCCTGCTGTTCCGGAGGCTTCATAGCGCGCAGAGGGAGAGGTAATTACTTCTACCTTTTCAATAGACTCTGCGGGCAATTGCCGCAGTGCATCTGGTCCAGATAGACCAACCAAGCCAGAGGGCTTGCCGTTGATTAGGATGCGTACATTATCATTTCCACGGAGTGAAATTGTTCCATCAACATCGACAGAAACAGAAGGAATATTATCCATTACATCGGAAACACTTCCACCACGAACAGTGATGTCTTTTCCAACATTATAAACGCGTTTGTCTAATCGAATTTCGACTTCTGTACGTTCTCCCACCAATTCAACTTCATCTAATGAGTTTGTTGAGATGCTGAGTTCAACAGTGCCGAGGTCAGTAGCCTCTCGAATATCTACATTTTCTTGTATGTTTTTTTCAAATGAAATATATTCTATGATAACGGTATATCGTCCAGGAAATACTTCAAAGGAGAAGGTGCCATCAGCTGTAGTAATTCCTCCTTGTAGCATGTTTGGTCGACGGTCATTTTGTAATGTTACCGTTGCATACTCCAATGGTTCTTGGGTTTCTCGATCGAGCACCTTTCCAGATAAATTGATCTTGGCTGGGCGCTCTCCATTTGTAGGACGCTGAGCACTAACAGTATAGCCGAGCAATAGCGCTAGACAGAATAAAATAGTTTTTTTCATAGTTATATATAACTTCTATTAGACATTGATTTGTCTAAAAAGTTTCAATAAAAATGAACTTATTTTAAAAAATCAATCAATTTTTCTAGCGGGCGTGCAATCACTGCCTTTTTACCATTCGAAATAATGGGACGCTCCATTAATTTCGGTTGTTCGAGCATGGCATTTACAAGTTCCTTATCGCTCAAATCTTTTCCTTTATAATCGCTTTTCCAAATGGCTTCTGTGGTGCGAATAAGTTTTTCTGGACTGTAATCCAATTCTTGCAGCAAATGATCCAATTGATCACCTGTCAAGGGGCTGTCAAAATAATTTACGATGTTTATTTCGTGATCAGTTGATTCTAGATGTTGGAGCGCTTCTCTTGATTTTCGGCAACGGGGATTATGGTAGATGGTCAATTTCATGAGTTATTATTTTTACAGCGTATCGGTTTCAGGTTTTTGCCCCATAAACATGAGGTATGCTTTAAGAAAATTGTCAATATTTCCATTCAGAATTCCGTCTACATCACTGGTTTCTTCTTGGGTACGCACATCTTTTACCAGTTTGTAGGGTTGCATAACGTAATTACGAATCTGCGAGCCCCATTCAATTTTCTTTTTGGAGGCTTCTATTTCATCGCGAGCAGCCATTTTTTTCTGTAATTCAATTTCATACAATTGCGATTTGAGCAATTGCATAGCTTTGGCTTTATTTTCCAGTTGGGAACGAGTTTCAGAATTTTCGATCATTATCCCTGAAGGGGCATGTCTTAATCGAACAGCAGTTTCAATTTTATTTACTCCTTGACCACCAGCCCCACTAGAGCGCATTGTTTCCCAGGTAATTTCTGATGAATTAACGACGATCTCAATACTGTCATCGGCCAATGGGTAAACATAGACAGAAGCAAAAGATGTGTGACGTTTGGCATTGCTATCAAAAGGGGATATGCGCACGAGACGATGTACCCCGTTTTCGCCTTTAAGCCACCCAAAAGCGAAATCGCCTTCAATTTCGATGGTAACGGTCTTTACTCCTGCGATATCACCAGCCTGATGATTGAGTTCTTTAACTTTGAAGCCCTGCTTATCTGCCCACATAAGGTACATCCGCATTAACATTTCTGCCCAATCACAACTCTCTGTTCCTCCTGCACCGGCAGTAATTTGTAGCACAGCACTAAGTGCATCGCCTTCATCGGAAAGCATGTTGCGAAATTCAATGTCTTCAAGCGTATCCAACAATTGTTGATGGGTTTCTTTGAGTTCCTTTTCAGAAACGTCCCCCACTTTATAAAAGTCATAAAGCACTTCCAAATCGTCACACAATTGTTTGGCAGTATTAAAGTCACTCACCCATTTTTTTAGGGTACGCAACTGTTTCATGTGGATTTCTGCTTTTTTTGGATCGTTCCAAAACGAAGGATCTAGAGTAACTTCTTCTTCATTTCGGATTTGTATTTCTTTGGCATCAATGTCAAAGATACCTCCTCAACGCACCAAGGCGTTCAAATAGATCTTTTAGCTGATCTGATGTTAACATCTGTTTTTTTTGTAAAAATAGAATTAAACTTTGCTTTATTCTTTTTCTAACAAATATTTTTAACTTGAACTCTCAATTTTAACATATGAAATCAAGGTTTTTTCTCGTCATTTTTTTTAGTTTATTTCTTAGTGTTGGCTTCGGTCAACGCAAACGAAAAGCTATACCGCCACCGCCACCCCCTGTATCAGTCTTTTCAATAGGCAAGGAGTATAATGGTTTTTTTGATTTTAGCTATAATGAATCCAACGGTAGCGTTCATTTAAAGGTAGATAGAAAGGATCACGTTGATAAACCTTTCCTTTATGTCAATGGACTTAGTGCTGGTATTGGTAGTAATGACATTGGTTTAGATCGTGGTCAGCTGGGGAATGAACGTGTTGTTCATTTTTCAAAAATGGGAAATAAACTTATGTTGATTCAACCCAATTTGGAATACAGAAGTACTTCAGACAATGTATTAGAGCAAGCCTCCATTGCGCAGGCATTTGCACAATCTGTTTTGTTTGGTTTTCCGATTGTAGAATCAACAACGGAGTATTATATTATCGACATGACTTCATTTTTGATGCAAGATGCGCATGGTGTGGCTAAGCGCTTGAAAGACTCAAAACAAGGAAACTATAGTGTTGACAAAAGCCGTTCAGCTATCTCGTTGGATCGTACAAAGAACTTCCCGAATAACAGTGAGTTTGACGTCTTACTTACTTTTAGTGGTAACCCACAAGGTCGCTTGATTCGTTCAGTAACCCCTTCAGCAAATAGTGTTACGGTTCACCAGCATCACTCTTTTGTAAAACTTCCTGAGGTAGCTTTGGAGACACGTAAGTTTGATCCGCGCTCTGGAGCTATACCTTTCAGTTATAACGATTATTCTACCCCTGTAAATGAGTCTACGCGTAAGGTGTTTACTCTGCGTCATCGACTGGAAAAGAAAGACCCCAATGCAGAAATGAGTGAAGCCGTAGAACCCATTGTATATTATTTGGACAATGGAACTCCAGAGCCTGTGCGTTCTGCCTTGTTAGAAGGTGGTGCATGGTGGAATGAAGCCTTTGAAGCGGCAGGATACACCAATGCTTTTCAACTAAAAATTTTGCCAGACGATGCTGATCCAATGGATGTACGCTATAATGTTATTCAATGGGTGCATCGTTCAACAAGAGGTTGGAGTTATGGTGCAAGTGTTGTTGATCCACGTTCTGGAGAAATACTTAAAGGACATGTTAGTTTGGGTAGTTTACGTATTCGTCAAGATTTTATGATTGCGCAAGCCTTGACTGATAAGCCATATGCAAACGGAAAAACAGACGACTCGCCCATGTTGGCATTAGCCCTTGCACGTATTCGACAACTTTCTGCCCATGAAATTGGTCATACCCTTGGCTTTGCCCACAATTTTGCCGCTAGTGTAAAAAACCGTGCTTCTGTGATGGATTACCCGCACCCAACCCTTGGGCTTGAAGCAGGAAAAATCAGCTATGAAAATGCTTATGCGGTTGGAATTGGCGACTGGGATAAGGTTTCTGTAAAATATGCCTACAGTGATTTCCCTGAAACTGTTAACGAGACAGATGCATTGAATGCAATACTGGAAAAGAGTAGTGCTGATGGGCATCGATTTATATCTGACCGTGATGCACGACCCATTGGGGGAGCTCATCCCTATGCACATTTATGGGACAATGGAACTTCTGCTGTTGGTGAGTACGAGAATTTATTGTCGATTCGAAAGTTAGCGATGGATAATTTCTCCATAGATCAACTCAAAGAGGGAGAGCCTGTCTCTGTATTACATGACCGATTGGTTCCACTTTATTTTTTGCATCGTTACCAACTTGAGGCTGTAGTGAAATTAATTGGCGGACAAGCGTATGAATACGGTGTAAAAGGAGCGAAAATTAATGCAGTAAAAACAGTAGCATTTGAAGAACAACGTGCAGCTTTAAAAGCGATTGTAAACTCTATGAATGCAAGTAGTCTATCTATTCCTGCGCATATACGATCTATCTTGCCTCCCTATGCCTATGGCTATGGCGCTTCGCGTGAGAGTTTTTCAACACAAACTGGTTTAACCTTTGATCCAATGGGAGCTGCACATACCCTGAGCGATGCAATGCTAAGTATGTTACTTCACCCGCAACGTGCTTCACGTTTAGCACAACAGAAAGCATTTGACGCTAATCAATTAGGATTGTCAGAAATGATTTCAGTTTTAATAAAAGAAACCTTCAAAACTGCTGTTCGTGGAGGAGAGGCAAAAGCACTTCAAACTGTCGTTCAAGGTAACCTTTTGCAGCAACTAATGCGTTTGGGTCAAAGCACCCTTGTATCCAATGTAGTTCGAGGAACAGTGCACGAGCAGTTGTATCAACTCAAAGAATGGTTAAAGAAACAGAATGGCTATGCTTTGAAGCATTATTATCAAAATACCATTGAGCAGTACTTTGAGCAAACAAGCACATTAACACCAATAGCTACACCTAAAATACCCGATGGATCGCCCATTGGGACAAGTCTACGCTGTCAATAGAGCTATGGAAGTAAACTTAATCAGTGATACAGTTACTCGCCCATCTGTGGCAATGTTGTCGCACATGACACAAGCACCTGTTGGTGACGATGTTTTTAAAGAAGACCCAAGTGTAAACGCATTGGAAGCCAAGGTAGCCACAATGTTTGGAAAAGAAGCCGCTTTGTTTTTTCCTTCTGGAACAATGGCCAATCAAACGGCCATCAAACTCCACACCCAACCAGGAGAGCAGGTGATTTGTGACCACTATGCCCACATTTTTAACTATGAAGGAGGCGGAGCGAGTTTTAACAGTGGTGTTTCCTGTGCACTAATCGAAGGAGAACGCGGAAGAATTACCGCTGCACAAATAAAAGAGAAAATCAATCCTGCAGATTTTTATCATTCCCCAAAAACCTCTTTGGTTGTTTTAGAAAACACCACCAATAAAGGGGGAGGGGCTTGTTATTCTTCTACCGAAATTGAACGAATACATCAACTATGCAAAGAAGAAAACCTTCCTTTGCATCTAGACGGAGCACGTTTGTGGAATGCTATGCGGGCCACATCAACTTCCCCTAGTTTTTATGGAGAACAATTTGATACAATTTCCATTTGCTTCAGCAAAGGCTTGGGCGCGCCCATTGGTTCTGCTTTATTGGGCAGTAAAGAACATATGCAGAAAGCGCTTCGGGTACGAAAAATGCTTGGTGGTGGAATGCGCCAGGCAGGCTTTCTTGCTGCAGCTGCCAGCTATGCCATTGATCATCATTGGGAAGATTTAGACAACGATCACAGGCGCGCAAAAGAACTTGGAGAAGCTGTTTTGCAACTTAATGGGGTTCGCTATTTAGCTCCAGTAGAGACAAATATTGTTATTTTCGAATTAGAATCTCCTTTGTTAGAAACCAGCTTTATGGACGCAATGAAAGAAAGAAGCATTCAACTCATTGGCATGGGTTCCGGAAAGTTACGTTTTGTAACCCATCGCGATTATACAGAAGAACAACACAATTATGTTATGGATTGCCTTAAAAAAATAATTTTATAAATCGTCATGCTTTTTACTTCCTCAATTTCACCAACTCAACGGAGACACTTACTTTTGTGCTTGCCAATATTACTATTGGCTTGTAATACATCTCCAGAAATGAAACCAGATAAAACACTAACACCTCCTTTAGCGGATCAAAAACCGTATCAACATAACATCCATGATGATATTCGAATGGATCCGTTTTTTTGGTTGAAAGAACGCGAAAACCCCGAAGTAATTGATTATTTGGAACGCGAAAATGATTACTACCAAAAATCGACAAAGCATCTTGTACCGCTTCAAAATGACCTTTTTGAGGAGATGAAGGGTCGTATCAAAGAAGAAGATAATTCTGTGCCCTACTTTTACAATGGCTATTGGTACATTACTCGATTTGAAAAAGGGCAGGATTACCCCATATACACACGAAAAAAAGATCGCCTTGACGCAGCAGAAGAAATCCTATTTGACTGCAATGAAATGGCCAAGGGGCATGATTACTTTCGTTTGGTAGGCATCAACATTAGTCCAGACAATACCAAAGCAATCGTTGGCATCGATACGGTCTCTAGACGTCAATATGTATTGAAAGTAAAAGATTTAATTAGTGGTGAAATTTTTGACACTTCAATTGAGAACACCACAGGAAGTAGTGTTTGGGCAAATGATAACACTCACTTTTTCTTTACCAAGAAAAATCCAACAACACTGCGATCTGAAGCTATTTATCGTCATTCTATGAATGATCTTCTGGCTGAGAGTGAGGTCGTTTTTGAAGAGAAAGACGAAACCTATTCTACCTTTGTTTCTGGATCAAAGTCTGAGGAGTATATTTTTATTGGCTCCTATAGCACGCTGACATCCGAGTACCATTATCTTGATGCAAACAAGCCTCTCGAAAAGTTTACTGTTATTCAAAAGCGTACCCCAAACCTAGAGTACAGCATATCTCACTATGGAGATCATTTTTATATTTTCACCAATGCAGACAAGGCAGAGAATTATAAACTCATGAAAACGCCTGTTGTAGCAACGTCAAAAGACAACTGGATAGAGGTGCTCCCCCACAGACCCTCAGTCTTGTTGGAAGACATGGAGTTGTTCAATGATTATTGGGTGATAACTGAGCGTGAAAATGGTTTAGCTAAAGTTCGTATACAACGATGGGATGGAACTGAAGACTATTATTTGCCGCTTGAAGGTGAAACATACACCGTTTATACTTCTACCAATATTGCTTTCAATACAACAAAACTTCGCTATGTTTATAATTCAATGACTACACCAAGTTCTGTAATTGAATATGATATGGCAACGAAGGAGCAATTTGTTTTAAAAGAACAAGAGGTCTTGGGAGGAAAGTTTGACAAATTAAATTACATCTCTAAACGACTATGGGCACCCGCAGCCGATGGAACAATGATTCCAATTTCGTTGGTGTACCATAAAGATACGCCCCTAAGTCAGAGAACACCAATTTTGCAGTATGCTTATGGTTCCTATGGTTCTACAATAGATCCTGGCTTTTCGAGTACACGTTTAAGCTTGTTGGACAGAGGTTTTGCCTTTGCCATTGCGCATGTTCGTGGAGGAGAGTACCTTGGTAGAAAGTGGTATGATAGCGGTAAAATGTTGCAAAAGAAAAACACCTTTACAGATTTTATCGATTGCTCTAAGCATTTAATTGGCGAAGGATTGACCTCAGCGAATCATTTGTATGCCTATGGAGGTTCTGCCGGAGGCTTGCTGATGGGTGTTATTGTAAATGATGCTCCAGAGCTTTATAACGGAGTTATTGCGGCTGTTCCATTTGTGGATGTAGTTACCACCATGTTAGACGATACAATTCCCTTAACCACAAGTGAATATGATGAATGGGGCAATCCGAATGACAAGCCCTACTACGATTATATGAAATCATATTCACCCTATGATAATATAAAAGAACAAGCCTATCCTAATTTATTGGTGACAACTGGCCTGCATGACTCTCAAGTGCAATATTGGGAACCTGCAAAGTGGGTAGCGCGTCTTCGTTTAAATAAAAAAGATGAAACCGTACTTTTTCTAGACACCAACATGAGTGCTGGTCACGGAGGAGCTTCTGGTCGCTTTGATGCCTTAAAGGAAACTGCCAAGAAATATGCTTTTCTCCTCGCTTTGGAAAACAGTAAAAACTAATTTTTTTTCATTAAATTTGAACTGTTTTTAAAAAACACCACAATATGAAGCCAGGCTTTGATTCCTACCCCAACTTACTATCCCTGATAGGTGACACACCTCTTATTGAGTTGAATAAGGTGGTTGAGAACTTCAAAGGCGATTTTTTTGCAAAGTGGGAGGCCTATAATCCAGGACATTCTAATAAAGACCGCATTGCACTTCACATTGTTAACGAAGCCGAGCGACAAGGGCTAATTCAAGAAAATACAACCATTATAGAAACCACCTCCGGGAATACTGGTTTTAGTTTGGCCATGGTTTCAATGATTAAGGGCTATGAGTGCATACTTGCCGTAAGCTCTAAGTCGTCTGAAGATAAAATAAACATGCTCCGTTCAATGGGGGCTAAGGTATACGTTTGTCCTGCAAATGTAAAAGCAGACGATCCACGTTCCTATTATCAGGTTGCCAAAAGAATTCATGCCGAAACGAATAATTCAATATACATCAATCAGTATTTTAATTCGCTGAACGCAGATGCACATTACTATTCAACCGGTCCTGAAATATGGAAACAGACCAGTGGTAAAATCACCCACCTTATTGCTTGTAGTGGAACAGGAGGAACAATTTCTGGTTGTGCAAAATACCTCAAAGAACAAAACCCAGCCGTTCGTATAATTGGTGTTGACGCTTATGGTTCTGTTTTAAAAAAATACCACGAAACACATGAGTTAGACCCAAAAGAAATATATCCTTACAGGATAGAAGGATTGGGTAAAAACCTTATTCCAACTGCTACAAATTTTGACGTAATTGATAAGTTTATAAAAGTTACTGACGAAGAGAGTGCACATATGGCTCGATACATCACCAGAAAAGAAGGGATGTTTGTGGGCTATACTTGCGGTGCAGTAGTTCAAGCAATAAAGCAATTGAGTGAAGAAGGCGAATTTGATGAAAACAGTAATGTTGTGGCCATCTTCCCAGATCATGGCTCACGTTACATGAGTAAAATTTACAGTGATAAATGGATGAAAGAGCAAGGCTTCTTTGATTCCGATCATGCAGAAGAACCAAATAAAGTAGAATATATTCAATAGAAGTAGAATCCACGAAGAAAGAAAAATGTAGATGAGAGACATATTTGAGCGTATATTAGAAAATAAGGGACCTTTGGGTAAATGGGCTTCGGTTGCCGAAGGATATTTTGTATTCCCAAAACTAGAAGGACCCATTTCTAACCGAATGAAATTTAACGGTAAGGAAGTAATTACCTGGAGTGTAAACGATTACCTGGGTCTTGCAAACCAACCCGAAGTTAGAAAAGCTGATGCAGATGCTGCAGCTAAATATGGATCTGCGCATCCCATGGGAGCTAGAATGATGTCTGGTCATACAGATTTGCACGAGCAATTGGAACGTGAGTTGGCCGAGTTTGTAGAAAAAGAATCTGCTTATGTACTTAATTTTGGTTACCAAGGAATACTTTCCACCATCGATACACTGGTGTCAAAAAATGACGTGATTGTTTACGATGTAGATGCACATGCTTGTATTATTGACGGCGTACGTCTTCATCCAGGAAAACGCTTTACTTATCAGCACAATGACATTGAAAGCCTGGAGAAAAACCTTGAAAGAGCCACTAAAATGACTGAGCAAACCGGTGGAGGTATTCTTGTGATTTCTGAAGGTGTCTTTGGAATGCGGGGAGAGCAAGGTCGTTTAAAAGAAATTGTTGCCCTGAAAGAAAAGTTTAGCTTCCGTTTTTTAGTGGATGATGCGCATGGTTTTGGAACCTTAGGCGCAAGAGGTGCAGGAGCAGGAGAAGAACAAGGTATTCAAGATGATATTGATGTTTATTTCGCCACTTTCGCAAAATCTATGGCCTCTACTGGGGCATTTATTGCTGCAGATAAAGAAATTATCGATTACCTGAAGTATAATATGCGCTCGCAAATGTTTGCGAAATCCTTACAATCTGTATTGGTTGAAGGGGCATTGAAGAGATTAGATATGTTACGCAATCGTCCAGAATTTAAGGCCAAATTGTGGGACAATGTAAACGCACTTCAAAATGGATTAAAAGAGCGAGGTTTTGACATTGGAACTACCCAGAGTTGTGTTACCCCTGTGTATTTGAAAGGGAGTATTCCTGAAGCCATGGTTTTGGTCAAAGACTTACGGGAAAATTACGGAATATTTTGTTCGATTGTAGTTTACCCAGTTGTTCCTAAAGGACTAATATTATTGCGTTTAATACCAACTGCTTCCCATAATATGGAAGACGTTTCGATTACCCTCGATGCATTTTCTGCGATTCGTGAAAAATTGGAAAAAGGAATTTACAAACGTATGTCTGCTGCGATAACAGTGGCGTAATTTTATAAATAATGCACAAAAAAGGCGCTTTCAGAGCGCCTTTTTTTATGGTATTAATTTAAGTTGAGATTAATCATTCAACATCACTGGCATCACTAGCATAGTGACCTGTTCTCCTTCTTCAACGCCGTCGAGGGGAGTAATGATACCGGCTCTATTGGGCATGGACATGGCCAAGGAGATTTCCTCCGCCCCAAGGTTGTTGAGCATTTCGATTAGAAAGCGCGAGTTAAACCCAATTTGAAGATCATCTCCAGCGTAGCTACAGCTTAAACGTTCTTCAGCCTTGTTGCTAAAGTCGTAATCTTCAGCAGAGATATTCAGTTCAGCACCAGCAATTTTTAAACGTATTTGATGGGTGGTCTTGTTAGAGAAAATACTAACACGACGTAATGAGTTGAGTAATGTTTCTCTGTGGATGGTTAGCACGTTGGGGTTCTCTTTTGGAATTACCGCTTCGTAGTTAGGGTATTTCCCTTCAATTAATCGACAGCTTAGTGTAGTTGATCCAAAAGAAAACTGTGCATTGGTTTCATTGTACTCTACATTGATGTCCTCTTCGCTTCCTTGTAAGATTCCTTTGAGAATTTGCAATGCCTTTTTAGGCATAATGAATTCTGCAGTTCCTGAAGCAGTAACATCTGAACGGGTGTATTTAACGAGCTTGTGTGCATCTGTAGCAACAAAGGTGAGCCCTTCGGTAGAGAACTGAAAAAAGACACCACTCATGACAGGGCGAAGATCATCGTTTCCAGAAGCAAAAAGGGTGGTATTGATCGCATTGGCGAGTGTATCTCCCATAATTACAGTCTTACTTGGGTCTTTAATGTGAACCGCTTTAGGAAATTCGTCTCCTGCTAAATAGGCAAGACTGTATTTTCCATTGTTAGCACTAATTTCAATGGTGTTGTTTTCTGCAGAAAAGGTGAGGGGTTGTTCTGGAAAAGTTTTTAAGGTATCCAACAACAATCGTGCGGGAACTGCAATATTACCGGTTGAGGTAGATTCTACAGTAATGCTTGCAGACATGCTAGTTTCTAGGTCTGAAGCTGTGATGGTGAGTCGGTCTTGATTGAGCTCAAACAAGAAGTTATCGAGTATGGGTAGCGTATTTGAGGTGTTGATTACTCCCCCTAATACTTGTAATTGCTTTAATAATTGACTACTTGAGACAATGAATTTCATGGGCTTGTTATTTATTATTCCAAATATATCTGAAAAGGCAGCAATGGAAAAAGAAACTTATGAAAAGTTATTGACGAAAATGCTGTTTTCTTCTAACAAAAACAAACAGGAATAATAGCCCCAAGAGAATCAAGGGTAGAAGAAAAGCGGTATAGCGTAAAGCGGTGCCTTTTTTATTCAGTAGAATAGTGTCTAAAAAGGCAAGTTGAATGTCCTTGGTGCGAAGATTAAGGCGTTCTTCTTCCCCAATAAGGTAGTGTACTGTGTTGTGTAGATAGCTTTTGTTGGCATATAAATTATTGGTCCACTTGTCATAACCTAATTCCAAAGGCTCTCCACTGTTTAGCTGATTCTCGGCAATGTTCCCATCAGAGAACAGCGCCATTCTAGCTGGTTTCGCAGTTGAAGGAGAATTCCATGAAAATGGTGCAATTCTATTGGCAAAAAGGGAAGGAAATTCTCCTTCCAATAATACGGCTGTCATCATCCCATCTTCATTAAAGGCCGAGGGTTTCAAGGGTTGCGTAGCTTCTTTTAATTCTATAATAAATGGGGGTGTTTTTCGCTTGGAACGGTTAGAGCTAGACAGCAGGGTCGTTTTCTTAAGCGCATTTTCCAAGGTGTCTATAGAACTGGTAAAACGATGTTGCACATTGCCAATTGCACTTCCAATTGGATGATTTCCAGTGGGCTGCACCAATGGGTGATATACCCATGGATAGGGTTTGTATTCTGAAGAAGCATTTTCTCCCTGTGCCAAGACAATTGGAGCGCTATAGAGGTCTGTGATAATGTCTTTGTTTAGACGAACACCATATTTAAAAAAAAGTTCATCTAGCTCAAGATTTATTGGGTAAACAACTGCATTGCCTTGAAGAATAAACAAACTATCTTGGGCAACTGCTACAGGATCAATGAAGAAAAGACTGCTTCCTCCTTGGCGGGTATATTGATCGAAAATATACTTTTCTTCATTCGAGAAAGCCGCTTTTGGATTAGAAACAACAAGAAGGTCAAATCGATTTAAATTTTCTAAGGTTTTTTCGGGCGCAGCTGGAAATGCTTTTAGATCAAAAGGCGCAAGATTGTAATAGGGCTGAAGGCCTTGTAAGAAACTCAATAATTTAGCATCCTCAGATGTTCCGTGTGATTTGATGATGGCAATCCGCTTTTTCTTTTTGATCAACAACTTGTGTATCCCATCAAGAATATTGTATTCCAATTGCTGAATGGATTGTTCCATGCGTAACTCTGCTGTGTCACCTAAGTTTTTTTGAAGTAAAGGAACACGAGAAGATTTGTTGCCCATGTTGAGAATCAGCCATGGTACCACAACTGTTTGAGCAGTAGATTGGTTTTCTTGGTCTATTTCGATTTCTGGATTTAAACCATAATTGTATAGATCTTTAATGGTCTGTTCGGTGTTTGCGTTATCGGCAAACGGATCGACAAAGTCAAATTGGACAAAGGTATTAAGACGTGATAATTGGTTTAAAACAACTGTCAACTCACTGCGCAAACGCTGGTAATTTGCCGGTAAATCTCCTCCTAGTAATACTTCAATTGTGATAGGATTCTCCAGTTCTTCGATAATTTTGATGGTATTATCGGAGAGCGTGTAGTGTTTGTCGTTGGTTAAATCCCACTGTATGTCAATTGCCGAAATTCCTTTCATAAACAATGCAATCCCGATAAGGAAAATAATCAATGCATTACGATGGTTGATTTTTTTCATCGACTACGTTTTTCAAGATTAAGATAGGTCCAGTAGACGAAAAATGCGGTTTGCAAAAAGAAATACAACATGTTGGATAAGCGCAATACGCCTTTATTCAATTCTGCATAATGATGCTGTAAAGAAATACTTTTAATGAATGAGTAGCTGTTAAAATCAGAAAAAAGTAAAGCCAATTGCTGCCAGCCATAAAAGTGAAATACGCTAACAAAAACAGCGATTAAAAAAGCAGAGAAGGGGCTGTCTACCAAGGTAGAAGCCCAAAGGCTGATGGCTGCCAAAGCCATGGACAAAAGGATGAGTCCAACTAAGGAACCAATATATACACCATAATCAATGTGTTGGTTGGGTAGTAAAACATTGCTAATAAGGTACAGGTACAAAAGACTTACACTAAGGCCAAGAAGAAGTAGAAACATAATGGCGAAAAATTTTCCTAAAATCAATTCAATTTTTGCCAGGGGTTTGGTGAGGAGTAGTTCTAATGTTCCCAATTTAATTTCTTCTGAAAAAGATTTCATTCCCAAAGCGGGGAGGAGGAAGATCAACAACCAGGGATTGAGTTCAAAGAAAAGATTTAGGTCCCCAAAACCAGCGTCCAAAATATTCCAAGCCGAAGGGAAAACCCATAGCAACAGTCCATTGAATAATAAAAAACTGCCTAGCAATGAATAGCCCAAGGGACTGCAGAACATACTGGCAAATTCCCGCTTAAAAATCGTCCACATATTATTCAAATTCAATGGTTATGGATGTTCTAAAATCTACACCAAATAAACTTTTGGCGCTCCCCACTTTGGAGGGATTACTCTTGTATATAGAAAGTTCTAAATGTCCAGCGGCATTCCACAAGGCAATTTTTTTTCCCTCTTCTTCTCGATTTTTTCGCGGTATATCAAAATTTATGGCTTCCGTATATGAATTGTAGATGGTGTTAAACTTAACGGTTTGGACTGAAATTGTAAACCCACGCGTCTTACGGACTTCTAAAAACTCTTTTTTACGGATATTGGTGACTACATTACCGAAATTATCGATATAAATGACACTTCCAATCAGCTGTGTTTTTGCTTCATTGATTACGGGGCGAATTGCAATAACCTCCTTCAGTTTCTCCATTGGTTTTGCCACTACATCCATATTTCCGTTTCGCGCTAAGTGAGCAGCAACCTTGACAAAAACATCGAGTACTGGAAAAGTTGAAACAATTGAATTATGGATGTTAATTTCGCCAATCCGCTCATATTTCATGTCTTCAATAATCAGGGCAAAGATACCGTTGTTCGCTCCAATAAAGAAGTGACCGTTGTATAGCATAACCACATGTTGGTTTTCTGGTGTGAGCTCAGAATCTACTCCAACGATATGAATAGTGCCTTTGGGAAAATTGGCGAAAGCATTTTTAAGAATATAGGCCGCTTCGGTATGATTGAATGGACTAATCTCGTGGGAGATGTCAATAATCATCGACGAAGGTGCTTCTTGAAGAAGTGCGGCTTTGATTACGGAAACAAAATAATCTTTATGCCCAAAATCGGTAGTCAAGGTAATTATCGACATAAAGTTGTTTTTATTTGAGATTAGATTGAAACGAAAAACGTAATTTTGACTACAAACTTACGAAACTGAACGTATAATCTTTAATCAAAACGATATTGAACGAAATCGAAATTGAACTCAGTGAAGTTAATCCGCAAGCGTTTTTTGGGGAACAGAACAAAACAATTGAGCAGTTGCGCAGCTACTTCCCTAAGCTTAAGATAATTGCACGCGGAAATAAAATCAAAGCGTTAGGAGAAGAAGAGATTTTAGAGGTGTTTGAAAAGCGTGTAGATATGTTGGTCGCACACTTTGGAAAATTCAATTCCCTCGATAGTACCACCATAGAACTTATTTTATGCTCAGATGGATCGAAAGATTATGAGCCAACCAGCGATAAAGAATCGTTTATTCTGCATGGAATTGGTGGAAGAACCATCAAAGCCAAGACGCACAATCAACAGCGCTTGGTTGAGTTAAGTAAAAAGAATGACATGGTTTTTGCCATTGGTCCAGCTGGAACCGGAAAAACCTATACAAGTGTTGCCTTAGCTGTTAAAGCATTGAAAGAAAAGCAAGTTAAAAGAATCATTTTAACGCGCCCAGCTGTTGAAGCAGGAGAGAATTTAGGGTTTTTACCTGGCGACATGAAAGAAAAGTTAGACCCCTACATGCAGCCCTTGTACGACGCTCTTCGTGATATGATTCCTGCGGAACGATTGGCTTCGTTTGTTGAAAAGGGGACGATTCAAATAGCCCCCTTAGCCTTTATGCGCGGTAGAACGCTTGACAATGCTTTTGTTATTTTAGATGAAGCGCAAAACACGACACATGCTCAAATGAAAATGTTTTTAACCCGAATGGGCCCAAACGCAAAGTTTATCATAACTGGCGACCCAGGTCAAATTGACCTCCCCCGAAGGGTGACATCGGGATTAAAAGAAGCACTTCTGATATTAAAAGAAACCAGTGGAATTGGAATGTTATTCCTTGACGACAGAGATGTAATCCGTCACCGATTAGTTAAAAAAGTTATCAACGCATACAAAACAATAGAACACCAAAATTAAATGAATACGCTTTTATCAACTAGTTTTACTCTTCCCGGACAGCTAGCCAAGTACACAGGGAAAGTGCGGGAAGTAATTTCCCTCGAAAATGATACATTGGTCATGATTGCTACAGACCGTCTCTCTGCTTTTGATGTTGTAATGCCCAAAGGAATTCCCTACAAAGGGCAAATCTTGAATCAAATTGCAACACAAATGTTGGAGGCAACTAGCGATATTGTTCCCAATTGGCTAAAATCTACACCAGATCCCTCAGTTTCTATTGGTCAACGTTGCGAACCTTTCAAAGTGGAGATGGTAATACGCGGATATATGTCTGGTCACGCTGCACGTGAGTACAAAGCGGGGAAACGATTGTTATGCGGTGTTACCATGCCCGAGGGAATGATAGAAAACGATGCCTTTCCTTCCCCAATTATTACCCCAGCAACAAAAGCAGAAGAAGGACATGATGAAGATATTTCACGTGAAGAAATCATTCGTCAGGGGATTGTCTCTGAAGAGGATTACATTCAATTGGAAGCCTATACACGGGCTTTGTTTCAACGAGGAACAGATTTAGCTGCCGCTAAAGGATTGATCTTGGTAGATACAAAATATGAATTCGGTAAAACAGAAGATGAAACCATTCTTTTAATTGACGAAATTCACACGCCAGATTCTTCTCGTTATTTTTACGCAGATGGCTATGAAGATCGCCAAGCGTCAAAGGAGCCCCAGAAACAACTCTCTAAAGAGTTTGTGCGTCAATGGCTTATCGAAAATGGATTTCAAGGCCTAGAGGGGCAAGTTGTTCCCGAAATGTCCGATGCTTACATAGAAGAAGTATCCAATCGATACATTGAATTGTATGAAAACATCACGGGGAAAACATTCATTAAGGCAGATGTTTCGCAAATTGAGTCCCGTATCGAAAATAATATACTTGCCTACTTGGGGTATAAGTAATCAAAAAAGTCTTTTAAATTTTCCAAGAATAGTTTTCAACGACCATTGTTAATTTTTTTGCGAATCAATTGGAGTTGTTAAGCTGACGATACTTTATATTAGCGTGTAATTCACTATGTCCGAAAAAGTTCAATATACCGAAGATAATATTCGCTCCCTCGATTGGAAGGAGCATATTCGTATGCGCCCCGGTATGTATATCGGAAAATTGGGCGATGGTTCCTCACCCGATGATGGAATATATATTCTTATCAAAGAAGTTCTCGATAACTGTATCGATGAATTTGTTATGGGTGCCGGAAAGACCATTGAAATAAAAATAGTCGACACACAGGTTGTTATACGTGACTACGGACGTGGAATTCCGCTGGGAAAAGTAGTAGATGTAGTGTCTAAAATGAACACAGGGGGTAAATACGATTCCCGTGCATTTAAAAAATCTGTTGGTTTAAATGGTGTTGGAACCAAGGCTGTAAACGCTCTTTCGTCTTCCTTTATCGTCGAGTCCATCCGCGATGACCAAGCAAAAATGGCTTCGTTCGAATCAGGGTCTTTGATAGATGAAGGGGAGATTAATCCTTCCAAGGCTAGACGTGGGACCAAGGTTTCGTTTACCCCAGACCAAGCCATTTTTAAAAACTATAAGTTCAGGGCAGAGTACATCATCAAGATGATTAAAAACTATGTCTACCTCAATCCTGGATTGACGATAGATTTTAACGGGGAGAAATATTTTTCCGAAAACGGTTTAAAAGACCTTTTGGAAGACATTGTTAATGAAAGTGATCTACTTTATCCAATCGTTCATTTGCGTGGAGATGACATAGAAGTTGCCATTACGCACAGCAAAACCCAGTATAGCGAAGAATATCATTCCTTTGTAAATGGGCAAAATACCACTCAAGGCGGAACACATCAAGCGGCCTTTAGAGAAGCATTGGTCAAAACAATCCGAGAGTTTTTTGGCAAAAATTACGATGCCTCCGACGTGCGTAAATCTGTCATTGCTGCAATAAGCATAAAGGTGATGGAACCCGTTTTTGAATCGCAAACAAAGACAAAACTTGGATCAACTGAAATGGGTGATGGTATGCCATCAGTGCGTTCATACATCAATGATTTCTTAGGAACTCAGCTAGATAATTTCCTTCACAAGAACCCAGACATAGCCGCCAGTATTCAACGAAAAATAATGCAAGCGGAAAAAGAGCGTAAAGAGCTTTCTGGAATCCGTAAGCTTGCGCGCGATCGTGCTAAAAAAGCCAATTTACACAATAAGAAATTACGCGATTGCAGGGTGCATCTTGGGGATTTAAAAAAAGATAGACGCCTAGAGTCTACCATGTTTATTACAGAGGGGGACTCAGCAAGTGGATCCATAACAAAGTCTCGCGACGTTAATACGCAAGCTGTTTTTAGCCTGAGAGGAAAGCCGTTGAATACTTACGGGATGACCAAGAAGATTGTTTATGAGAACGAAGAATTTAATCTCTTACAAGCCGCTTTAAATATTGAAGATGGTTTAGAGGAATTGCGATACAATAATATTGTTATTGCAACAGATGCCGATGTCGATGGAATGCACATTCGTTTGTTATTGATCACATTCTTTCTACAGTTCTTTCCAGAATTAATTAAAGAAGGACATTTATATATTTTGCAAACGCCTTTGTTCAGGGTCAGAGACAAAAAAGAAACCATTTATTGTTACTCTGAAGCTGAGCGAGTTGCAGCACTGGGTAAACTTCGTGGGAAGCCAGAAATTACCCGATTTAAGGGGTTGGGAGAAATTTCACCAGATGAGTTTAAATTTTTTATTGGAGAAGATATTCGTTTAGATCCAGTAATGCTAGACAAGGGGACAACCATTGAACAGTTGTTGGAATTTTACATGGGTAAAAACACACCAACAAGACAAGAATTCATCATTAACAACCTAAAAGTAGAATTAGATCTAGCTGATTTAGACGCATAATATGGAAGAAAAAGAATTCTACGAAGAAGACGCATCCTCTGGTCAGGATTCCCTGGTAAAAGTTACGGGAATGTATAAAGACTGGTTTTTGGACTATGCTTCGTATGTAATTCTTGAGCGTGCAGTTCCTGCAATTGCTGATGGGTTAAAACCGGTACAACGCCGTATTCTTCATTCCATGAAAGATCTTGATGATGGACGATACAATAAAGTGGCCAACATTGTTGGGCACACCATGCAATATCATCCACATGGAGATGCAAGTATTGCAGATGCCATGGTTCAGATTGGGCAGAAAGATTTGCTTATCGACATGCAAGGTAACTGGGGAAATATCCTAACCGGTGATCGCGCGGCAGCTTCTCGATATATTGAAGCTCGTTTGTCAAAATTTGCTCTAGAAGTTGTTTTTAGTCCAAAAGTAACTGATTGGCAGCTTTCGTATGATGGTAGAAAAAAAGAACCTGTTCATCAACCTGTAAAATTTCCATTGTTATTGGCACAGGGGGCAGAAGGAATTGCTGTAGGGCTTTCAACTAAAATACTACCACACAATTTCAACGAGCTTTTACTGGCAAGTGTGGCCTATTTAAAGGGGAAGAAATTCACCTTATATCCAGATTTCCAAACAGGTGGTATTATTGATGTACAGAATTACAATGATGGAATTCGTGGAGGAAAGGTACGTGTTCGTGCAAAAATTAATGTACGCGATAAAAACACCTTGGTCATCAACGAAATTCCGTTTAGTACAACAACCTCATCTTTGATTGACTCTATTCTCAAAGCAAATGATAAGGGAAAGATTAAGATCAAGAAAATCGAAGATAACACTGCTGCAGAGGTTGAGATATTAGTGCACTTACCCGCGGGTATTTCGCCCGATAAAACAATAGATGCCTTGTTTGCTTTTACAAGTTGTGAATCATCTATTTCGCCTTTAGGCTGCGTCATTATTGATCATAAACCACAATTTATTGGAGTAACCGAGATGTTAAAAATCTCAACAGACACTACAGTAAGCACACTCAAAAAAGAGTTAGCGTACAAGCTGCAAGAATTGGAAAATCAATGGCACTACGCTTCTCTTGAACGCATTTTCATTGAGAACAAGGTATATCGATTGATTGAAGAAGAAGAAACCTGGGAAGGTGTTTTAAAGGCGATAGACAATGGTATAAAACCGTTTATTGCTCATTTAAAGCGCCCAGTGATAGAAGAAGATTTGGTTCGTTTGACTGAAATAAGGATTAAACGTATTTCAAAATTTGATATTGACAAGGCACAGCTTCGCATTGATGCCTTAGAAGGAGAAATAGCAGGGGTAAAACATCATTTAGATAATCTAATCGATTTTGCCATTGACTATTTCAATACCCTGAAAAAGGAATACGGAAAAGGGAAAGAGCGTAAATCAGAGATACGAACCTTTGATGATGTTGATGCCAAAAAAGTAGTGGTGCGGAACCTAAAACTCTATGTTAACCGCGAAGAAGGCTTTGTGGGAACTTCTCTAAAACGCGATGAATATGTTTGTGACTGTGCTGACATCGATGACCTAATTGTATTCACCCGATCTGGGAAAATGCAGGTCGTTAAAGTTGACAGTAAGGTGTTTGTGGAGAAAGATATTATTCATGTAGCCGTTTTCAAGAAAAAGGATACACGTACCGTATATAACGTTATCTATAAAGATGGTAAACTGGGGACGTCATACATTAAGCGTTTTGCCGTTACAGGCGTTACTCGTGACAAATTTTATGAGATTACGCAAGCCAAACCCGGCTCACAATTACTGTATTTCAGTGCAAACCCTAACGGGGAGGCAGAAACAGTTTCGATTGTTCTTCGCAACACTGGTCAAGCTAAAAAACTCAAATGGGAGCTCGATTTCGCTGATCTTCAAATCAAAGGAAGAGGTGTAAAAGGGAATATTGTCACCAAACATAATGTGCTTAAAGTTGAATTAAGAGAGAAAGGTGTTTCGACACTAAAGCCCCGTAATATATGGTTTGATGAAACTGTTCTAAAGCTTAATTTAGATGGTAGAGGAAGACTTTTGGGGGCATTTAGAGGAGAAGATAAATTGTTGATCATAAACAACAAAGGAGTGTCCAGAACTGTTACACCAGAAATGACGCTACACTTTGATCAGATTCCAGATATCTTGGAACGTTGGGTGGAATCAAAACCCATAACGGCCATTTATTTTGACCCAGAAAAAGAGCGTTACTTTATCAAACGCTTCCTCATAGAGAATGAAAACAAAGAAGATTATTTTATAAAAGAAGACGGGGATTTGGTTTATGTAACGACCGAATGGCGACCTGTTATTGATATTCACTTTGTGAAACCAAGGGGAGAAGACGAATTACCCGTAAAGGAAATCAATGTTGAAGAATTTATTGCAATCAAAGGATTCAAGGCACTGGGGAATCAATTGAGTACGACAAAAATTAAAACGGTTGAACTAAAAGAAAGCCTTCCCTATGAAATTGAAGCGCCAACAATAGTGGAAGAAGTTGAAGTAAATGACCCTGAAGACATATCTGATAACGAGCAACCTCAAATAAAATTAGATTTTTAAGGGGTAATTAGCGTATCACTTAATTTAATAATGGTTCCACGTTGCTTGTTTTTCTGGTCTCCAACCAAGGTGTACTCAAAAACATATTCATTTTTGTTCGTTGTGAGAATCTTAATGCTAATTGGGCGTTTATCTTGATTTGAGACAGGGTTTAGCTTGGTTAGTATACATTCACAGGGATTGATCCATCGGATACTCGCAGAATCAATTTCCTCATTAAAATACTCGATCTCTAAATTTTCTGAGCGAAGAAAGGTTGATGTTTGCAACTGATCGCCTATGATTTGTTGAAATTGAAATGTACCACGATGAAAGTCCTCGCAATTACGCTCTACGCTATAACAGCTTATAAATAGCGTGAATCCTAAAATAACCATGGCAAATCTTCCCATTTCTTTTTTTGTAAAAATACTACCTTTTGTTAAAGGTCTCAAAACTTCCATCGGCATAATAATGGACAATTTTTATGGGCTCCTCATTTTTGGTTAAAGAGGCAGCCTTTGGGACAGAAATAATTTCTTTCTCGCTTGCACTATGAATTTCTATTGGAGTAGGAGTGGTGTGCGAAATATTTCCAGAATTCCCATCTCCTTTTAGTAACCATGAAAAACTAACTTCTTCAAAGTTATCTTCAATCTTTGCCAAAAAATCTAAGCTAGGCTTATTTCGTCCAGAGAGAATGTGTGAAATACTAGAACGTTGCACGCCAATTCGATCGGCAAAAGATGAGGCGCTCAGCTCATTTTCGTTCATGATTTTTTGTATACGATGAACAATTTCCGTGTTGTTTAACATTGTAATATTAATGATTATTCACTGCAATATATGAAATTATTCAACACGAAATGAAGCTATATTTACTGCTTATAGATAAAGCATAACTTCAAATTGTATGTATAAATAGATCATAAACAATTATTTATTCATATATTATATTATGTAGAGTCAATTTAATTACATTGATAAACAACTTCACAAAGATTACGGATACAATTGTAACTATTTAATGTTTACAAATGAAAACAACTGATGGTTTACTTTTGTAATATGAAACACGTAAATAACAATCGTTACTTTCCGCCTGAAACATTTCTTGAAGCTTTTCATGCATTGAATCTTGATTTAGCCCTAGAGACAATTGGTCGTTCTGAAGAAGGTCGTCCCGTTTATGCTTTATCCATAGGTTCTGGTGAAGTGAAAGTGCTTGCATGGTCACAAATGCACGGAAACGAAACCACAACCACTAAGGCTTTGTTAGATTTGTTAACCTTTTTAGAGACTTCGCCTGAAGGGATGAGGCTAAAGGCGGGTATTGGTTTGCGTATCATATTTCAACTCAATCCAGACGGAGCACAGCGCTACACTCGTGTAAATGCCAATAATGAAGATCTCAATAGGGATGCTGTTAATAGGACACAGCGTGAAACACAATTGCTCATGCGAGAGTATAGCTCTTATGCGCCAGATTACTGCTTAAACCTTCATGGACAGCGCACCATTTTTGCCGCAGGAAGCACCGCTAAACCCGCTACGCTCTCTTTTTTGGCTCCCTCTGCCGATGAAGAACGCTCAATTACTCCTGCACGGAAGCTTGCAATGCAGTTAATTGCTGCCTTGGTAGAACCACTTGCTCTTTCTGACGAATGGGGCATAGGCCGTTACGACGATGGATTTAACATTAACTGTGTGGGGGATTACTTTACAGCCGAGGGTACGCCAACTCTTCTTTTTGAAGCTGGGCATTATCCAAATGACTACAATCGAGACAATACAAGGAAGTACATCTATTTATCCTTAGTCAACGTGCTTCAATCCATGGTATCCAAAAGCTATACAAGCTATTCGATAGAGGATTATCTTGCTATTCCAGAAAACGTTAGCCACCTCAGAGATGTTGAATACAAGAATGTGATGATTGTAAACAATGGAGGATTAACAAAATCATCTCTTTTTGTGCAATATAGGGAAGAGCTGCTAAATGGGGAGGTCATTTTTGTTCCTGAGTATGCTGGAAATCAAGAAGATTGGATTGGTTTGACGGTTATTGATCTGATGCAAAAAAACGATAAAAACCCGATCGATATTAATGAATCTTCAGTAAAAATCAGTGAAAGCCTTAATTCGCTGCTTTAATTTCATTGAAATAGCTTAAATTTGTCATTATATTCAAGGATTACTATAATTTACTAAACTATGAGTAAAATTAAGCTAGATGATATAGATCATCAAATTTTAGATATTTTAATTGATAACACACGCGTACCCTTCACCGACATTTCCAAACGCTTGCTAATATCAGCTGGTACGGTTCATGTTCGTGTAAAGAAAATGGAAGAAGCGGGGATTATAAAAGGCTCGTCCCTCAATCTAGATTACGAAAAACTAGGATATTCGTTTATTGCCTACATTGGTATCTTTCTGGAGAAAAATAGTGCTACGCAACAGGTATTGAAAGATTTGGAGACAATTCCTTTTATTACGGTTGCACACATTACCACAGGGAAATTTAACATCTATTGTAAAATTCGCGCGCGCGATACGAAACACGCCAAAGAATTGATTTTTATGATCGACGACATCACCGGAATTTCTCGTACCGAAACCATGATTTCTTTAGAAGAAAGTATCAATGACAAAAAACGTTTGATGCACAGTATATTCAACGAATTATAAACAACTAAACAACTTGTATGGCCCGCAAAACAAAGTTAGAACGCTTTAATGATAACGTTTTATCAAAGTTTGAAATTTACAACAGCCTTTTTTTAACCTTACCTTTCGATAGTATAGCCCAATCTTCATTGTACCTGCCACTGTTTTCAGATCATTGTAAAAAAGGATTTGAACAAAAAAAATCTCCCTTAGAAATCATCCAGGGCTTTGTGTCGGTTTATGGAAATGAATTGAGTGAAAAAGAAATTCAAAACCTACTCTTTGGATTCATTCAATACATAGAACGACAAGTTGTTCTATTTGACGCTATTGAAGATGCTGCATTTGCAGATGTGAACAATATGCACGGAAGAGGAACCATTCGCTATATCAAAGAGGAAACCATTGGTAGAGGGAAGACAGAAGAGTTGAAAGATTACTTGAATCGCTTTAATGTACGTATTGTTTTGACGGCACATCCAACTCAATTTTATCCAGGTTCGGTTTTGGGAATAATCAACGACCTGTCAGAAGCCATCAAGTTGGGTAACCTAGAGCAGATAAAGAAATTGCTGATGCAATTGGGGAAAACCCGCTTTTTTAATAAAGCAAAACCTTCTCCGTTTGACGAAGCTGTAAGCCTGTTGTGGTTCTTAGAAAATGTATTTTATCATTCGGCTAGTAGAATCTATGGCTACATTCAAGAGCACATTCTTGAAGGAGAGGAAATCGATAATACGTTATTTAATTTTGGTTTTTGGCCGGGAGGAGACCGAGACGGAAACCCCTTTGTTACACCAGAAATATCCTTGCAAACAGCGAATAGATTACGTTATTCAATCCAACGTAATTATTATAGAGATTTGCGTCGCTTAAAACGAAAAATAACCTTTGATGAAGTGGACGAAAGAATTTCTTTCCTTGAGGAGGGGATGTACAGTACGCTTTTGTATCCTGAGCAAGGAGGGAAAATTAGCCTCTCGTTTTTGATTGCAGAATTAAAAGCCATAAAGGCCATTTTAATTGAGCGACATAACGGTATCTATGTTAATGAAATAAATGACCTGTATAATAAAGTGAAGCTTTTTGGTTATCACTTCGCTTCCTTAGATATTAGACAAGATTCACGTGTTCATCAAAACGTATTTGATACCATTATTTCGCACCCTGATATTCAGCAATATGTTGAAAATCTTCCAGAAAATTACAGTGAATTGCTGATTGAAGAGCGAATTCAAATTTTACCGAAGTTAAAAGGAAATGTGCCTACAGATATTTTTACGCATGAATTGACCAAACATACGTTAGGTTCTATCTATGCAATGAAAGAAATTCAAGCAATGAATGGCGAGCGTAGCTGTAACCGTTACATTATATCCAATTGTGGAAGCTTGGAAAGTATCCTTCAGTTGTTTGCTATGCACCATCTATGTGATTGGAATGATCCGACAGTCGATATTATCCCCTTATTCGAAACAGTAGACGATTTGTTGGCGGCAGAGGAAATTATGCAGAAACTTTACTCAAATGAGGCTTACAGAGCGCATCTTGAAAAGCGAAAGAACAAGCAAACAATTATGTTAGGCTTTTCTGATGGAACAAAAGATGGCGGTTATATTATGGCCAACTGGAGTATCTATAAAGCAAAGGAAATGCTTTCCGAAGTGTCTAAATCATTTGGAATCGAAGTTGCCTTTTTTGACGGAAGAGGTGGACCCCCAGCGCGTGGAGGAGGAAATACCCACCAGTTTTATGCTTCCTTGGGAGAAAAAATAAGTGCAAATGATATCCAAATCACCATTCAGGGACAGACCATTAGCTCCAATTTTGGAACACAAGAATCAAGTCAGTTTAACCTTGAGCAACTATTGAGTTCTGGGATACAAAACCAAGTCCTAGAGGGGAGGAGAATAACCTTGAGCGATAGTGATAGAGCTACACTTGAGCAGTTGGCAGATTTAAGCTATGAAAAGTATAAGGCCTTTAAAAGTCATCCCCAATTTGTTCCCTATATAGAACATATGAGTACCCTTAAGTATTATGCCAAAACCAATATTGGTAGCCGCCCATCAAAAAGAGGAAATGCAGAAGGCCTCAATTTCTCTGATTTGAGAGCAATTCCTTTTGTCGGCTCATGGAGTCAGTCCAAACAAAATGTACCCGGTTTCTTTGGGGTTGGTACTTCGTTGAAACACTATGAAGATGCAGGTGAATTTGATAAAGTTATTGCTTTGTATAACAATTCTCCCTTCTTTAAAACATTGGTTGCCAATAGCATGATGAGCCTATCAAAATCCTTCTTTGGTTTAACAGCTTATATGGAGAATGACCCAGTATATGGTGCTTTTTGGTCCATTATACACGACGAATACTTGTTGAGTAAACGCTTGTTATTAAAGCTGTCAGGGTTTGAAACATTGATGGAAGATCAGCCAGCTGGAAAGAAATCAATTGACTTGCGCGAACAGATTGTTTTGCCTTTGTTAACCATACAACAATATGGTTTAATGAAAATTCAAGAGCTATTGAAAGCTGGTGATTTGGATGAAGAAAGCAGATTGATTTATGAAAAACTAGTCACTCGTTCTTTGTTTGGAAATATAAACGCAAGTAGAAACTCGGCCTAGGCTTCTCGATAATAAGCAAAAGCGGAAGTAAGTAAAGCGCTGGTAACCTCAATATCCCATTGGGGTTGGCCAATTGCTTTAAGCAAAGCAAATTTCACTTTCCCATGACTATTCTTTTTGTCAAAGACCAAGAGCTTATTGATGGCTTCTAAGTCATCTTGCTCGAAATTCACTTTAGGGTAGATTGCAGTAAACACTGTTTTAATTTCCTTGCATTGATCAGCAGGCATGCCAAGCAATTCCCGAGATAGGAAGGCTTCAAGAATCATCCCAATGGCAATAGCCTCGCCGTGTAATAAAGTCGTTTTATCTTCTTCTGTCAAGAAATAGGATTCTATCGCATGTCCTAGTGTGTGACCAAAATTCAATATTTTCCGCAAGGACTGCTCTGTTGGGTCTTCGGTGACAACGTTGAGTTTAATTCCAACCGAATGCTTGATGTGCTGGGTGATATCTGAAGTATTGATTGAGCTAAAGTCAGCAAGTCTCTTCCAGTAATCAGGATCTTGTATAAGGCCGTGCTTTAGCATTTCTGCATAACCACTGCGGTATTCGTTTGCTGGCAAGCTATCAAGAAATATGGGGTCAATAACAACTCCCTGTGGGTTGATAATTAAACCAACCTGGTTTTTTAAGGGTCCTAAATCAACACCCGTTTTTCCACCAACCGATGCATCGACCATCGCGAGTAGGGAAGTGGGGATATTAATAAAGTCAATTCCGCGTTTAAATGTTGCTGCGACAAATCCGCCTAAATCAGTTACGACACCACCGCCAAGGTTGATGAGTAGGCTTTTTCGGTCTGCGCCTAATTCAGATAATGCTTCCCAAACACTGAGACAAGTTTCGATATGCTTGTGTTCTTCTCCTGCGTCAATTGAAATTACTTCAAGGTTTTCTGGTAATGGGTACTTCGCTAGAAAACGAGGTAAACAGTGCGTTTCGGTATTGCTATCTACTAAAACAAAGAGGGAGGAATAATTGTTTGACCCAATTAAATTTGAGAAAAAATCAAAAGTTCCATTTGCAAAAAAAATGCTGTGATTGTGTGCTTGTAAAATCTCCATAAACTTTAACAAATTTACACCTTTTAATTCAGAAAAAGTAACGTATGTTTGTAGTGCCTCAAATAAATATACAAAACTATATTTATTTATAAAGAGGCAGTTCTTTTTTCAAAGAGCTGCTTTTTTTTTCTCCAATTTTTTTATCGACTTTTACCGAAAACTCTACATGAAGTTATTCGAGAATACTGAAGTAGCATTTGCTTCAAAAAGTGATGCATCTCTTGAGCGAGCTTATTTTTTGTTTCGTCTAATCGCCAATCAACCATTGGTTCGCATAGGAACCAATATCGCTCAGTTTGCCTTAAAATCTCATTTGCCAGTTGAGGGCTTAATTCGTGCCACGGTTTTTGATCATTTTTGTAGTGGGACAAGTGCTTCAGAGTCTATCGCCGTTGTTAATTCTCTAGCAGAACAAAATGTTTACTCAGTACTGGATTATTCAGTAGAGGGTGCCAAAGCAGAAATTAGCTTAGATGAATGTTTGACGAACATAATTGCAACCATAGAACTATCGGCAACTTCAGCTAATATTCCTTTTACTGTTTTTAAACCAACGGGCTTTGGTCATCCAGAATTGTACTTAAAGAAAAGTAGACAAGAAGCATTAACAGCTATAGAATCTGCTGCTTGGGAAAGAATTCGCAACCGTTTCATACGCTGTTGTGAGGTAGCCAAAAAACATAATATGATGCTACTGGTAGATGCAGAAGAAAGTTGGTTGCAACCGGCGATTAATGAATTGGTAGAGGAGATGATGTCTATTTACAACAAGACAAATGCTTTGATTCATACCACTGCACAACTATACTTAAAAGATAAACTTAACTATTTGTCTTATTTAGGGGAGAAGGCTAAAGAAGAAAACTTTATTGCGGGTGTCAAGCTTGTTCGCGGCGCATACATGGAAAAAGAAGGCGCGCGCGCAAAAGAATTTAACTATTCCAACCCTATCTGCTCATCAAAACAGGAAACCGACAAGAATTTTAATGCAGCATGGGTTTATATGCTGGATAATATTGATCATTTTTCCTTGTATTTTGGAAGTCACAATGAAGAAAGTACGTATGCAATAATAGAGGCTTTAGCTGAACGTGGAATTGCAAAAGATCATTCACACATATGGTTTGGCCAATTGTATGGAATGAGTGATCACATCAGTTTTAATTTAGCTCGTGCTGGATTTAAGGTGTCAAAATACTTACCGTTTGGTCCAGTAAAAGATGTGTTGCCCTATTTGATTCGACGAGCAGAAGAAAATACCTCTGTTGAAGGACAGACAGTTCGAGAGCTTGAATTGATTCAAAAGGAACGCAAAAGGCGAAAACTTAGCTAGTCTTTATATGAAAAAGCTGTAAGACTCACTTTGCGTCTACAGTTTTCAACGCTCAATTGCACGGGGCGTTTTTCAAAATAGCTATTTAATACGTAGATTTTACAACTATCTAATGCAGTATTGCTTGCAGCAAAATCCACGTCAGCTGCATTCAAAAGGCCTTGAATCTGCAGGCTGTCCAGTTGAATACCAGGAGTTAAAGATGCATTAATCGTCCAATTCTTATCCGATAAATTATCCAATACCCTTGCCTCAGGGCCATAATGACATTGGGTTCGTTTACCATTGAAAATAAAAAACAACAAGACCAAGCCAATGGAAAATCCTCCTAAATAGTACCCTAAGCGATGTAAAAATTCCATAGTATTATGATAGTGTTAGTATTCTTGTGTGTGTACCTGTCTTCTCGAGTTCAATTGTTTGCGTATCCTCTGGGAGGAGAGAAGCTATGTTTTCTGCCCACTCAATTAGGCATAAATTTCCAGAATAGAGGTATTCCTCGGCACCAAAATCCAAGGCTTCTTCTTCTGACTCAATGCGATAACAATCAAAATGATAAATACTTTTACCAACCGTATCTTGGTATTCGTTGATCAAAGAGAACGTTGGACTAGAAACAACATCTTGAACGCCTAAAGCAGCACAAAGAATTTGAATTAAAGTAGTCTTTCCTGCCCCCATTTCACCTTTAAAGCGAATGACATTCGATTTTAGCAAAGGGAGTATTTCCTTCACTACTGTCTCAATTTCATTCAATGCGTATGATTTTATCACCTGTGCTATTTTGGGGTCAAAAATACAAAAGGAATTAGTATTTCCTCTAAAGAAATACCCCCATGTTGATAGGTGTTTTGAAATAATGTAGCGTAGTGATGATAGTTTTTTGGGTAAACAAAGTAATTGGCTTCTTTGGCAAAGATAAACGTACTGTTTAAACCTAGTCGCGGAAGTTTATAGGACTCTGGGTCTCTGGCCTCCATCACTTTCTTTGCAGGATATTTGAGGCTTCTCCCAGTTTTGTAGCGCAAATTCTGACTAGACTCTTTATCGCCCACAACTTCAACAGGATTTTTTACGTTAATAGTGCCATGGTCTGTTGTTAAAATAAGGCTAAAACCAAGCTTTTGTGCAGCTTGAATTATATCAAGTAGTGGAGCATTTTTAAACCAACTGTCTGTTAAAGATCTATATCCTTTATCGTCTGAGGCTAATTCTTTAATAATTTCCATTTCAGATTTTGCATGAGAAATCATGTCAACGAAATTATAAACAATGGTCAATAAAGTATCCTCTTTGTGATTTTGCATTTGCTCTGCGAGTAATTTGGCTGCTTTTAGCTGAGTGATTTTCTTGTAACTGAATTTACCCTTTATTTGGAGTCGATTTAATTGCGATAATAGCAACTCTTCTTCGAACATGTTTTTACCCCCTTCATCGGTATCATCTTTCCAGTATTGAGGGTATTGCTGCCTAATGTCATTAGGCATTAAACCAGCAAATAATGCGTTTCGTGCATATTGTGTTGCTGTTGGCAAGAGGCTGTAGTACATGTCCTCTTCTTTCTTTTGGTAGTATTTTGATAAGGTGGGTTCAATCGTTTTCCATTGATCCCAGCGAAGGTTGTCTATGACCAAAAGTAAGGTAGGGGAGTTCTCTTTTAACTTTGCTTGTATTTTTTCCTTAAATATGCGGTGGGACAATATGGGAGCCGTTTTTGGAAAATCGAGCCACGCTTTGTAATTACGCTCGATAAATTTACCAAACAGAGCATTTGCCTCCTTCAATTGATTTTCAAAGATTTCCATCATATAAGAATCATCAAGGTCTTGCAATTCCAATTCCCAAAAAACAAGTTTTTTATAAAATGCAGCCCATTCTTCATGGGTATTAATGTCCATTAGCTCAAGACTAATTTTCTGAAATTCTTTTTGATAATTATGGGTGGTTTTTTCTGAAATTAAACTTTTGTGGTTCAAAATCTTTTTAAGCGACAGTAGAACCTGACTGGGTTTTACGGGTTTTATAAGGTAGTCAGATATTTTAGAGCCAATGGCATCTTCCATGATTCGTTCTTCCTCATTCTTGGTAACCATTACTACCGGAAGGTTTGGATGTTGTGTTTTAAGTATGGAAAGGGTTTCGAGGCCATTGAGACCGGGCATATTTTCATCCAACAAAATCACGTCAAAATGCTGTGCATTGACCAATTCGATTGCTTCCTGGCCATTGGTACAGGCATGGGCTTGATAACCTTTTGATTCAAGAAAAATAAAATGCGGTTTGAGTAAATCTACTTCATCATCTACCCATAAGATTTGGATTGGTTGCATATTCTTTATATTTGTTGAAAATCCACTATTTGAAAGCGAACAAACTCCCTGTATTAAACGATCCAATTTACGGATTTATTAGAGTAGAATCGAAATTACTTTTTGATTTATTGGAACATCCCTATTTTCAGCGATTGCGCAGGATTTCACAAATGGGGCTTTCTTCGTTGGTCTATCCTGGAGCTCGACACAGTCGTTTTGAACATGCCCTGGGTGCAATGCACTTAATGAATAAAACGGTAGAAACATTACAACGTAAGCATGTAGCAATTTCAGATGAAGAGAAAGAAGCTCTGGCAGTAGCAATTTTATTGCATGACATTGGACATGGTCCTTTTTCGCATGCAATTGAGCGAACAATCTTTTTGGGGGTGAATCATGAATTACTTTCTTTAGGTTTTATGGAACTACTCAACAAAGAGTTTGATGGGAAATTATCGCTAGCAATTTCTATCTATGCGAATAAATACCGACGAAAATTCATGCATCAATTGGTCTCAAGTCAACTCGACATTGACCGACTAGATTATTTAAAGCGGGATAGTTTTTATACTGGAGCAACCGAAGGTAATATTAATAGCCACCGAATAATCGAGATGTTAAATGTTGTTGACGATCAAGTAGTGGTTGAAGAAAATGGACTTTTTTCCATCGAAAAATTCATTATGGCAAGGCGATTAATGTACTGGCAAGTTTATTTGCACAAAACTGGTTTGGTGGCAGAACTCTTATTGAGCAATACCATACAATATGTTCGAAAAATAATTAAGCAAGGTGTTGCAGTTTCCATGACCGATGATTTAATGTTTTTTATGTCGCAAGATAAATTGAATCCCAACTCTTCTGCGGTGCTCGAACAATTTAGTCATTTAGACGATAACGATATTTATGCTGCCTTGAAACAATGGCAATACCACCCTGATGATATATTGGCTTCTTTTTCCAAAAGACTACTCAATAGAGACTTGATGAAAATGAAGTACCAAAAAGAACCTTTTACTGATTTTCAAATTGAGAAGCGAAAACAAAAACTCAGTGCAGCAGGTTTTACGGAAGAATATGTAACCAATTTTGTCTTTTCCAACCGAATCTCTTGCAAAGTATATACCAATGAAAATCCAATTAAAGTACTAAGTCAAAAGGGAGATGTCTATGCCCTAGAAGACTTTTCTTCTCTTTTTGATGGAAAAACCTTCTCTACAACAGAAATAAAGCATTATCTCTGCTATCCAAAATCCAAATAGTTCCTTAATTTTTATACTTTTGCACTAATGAAATTTACGGCTGCACAAATCGCAACAATTCTCAATGGTACAGTAGATGGTGATGCTACTTTGGAGGTTTCGCAATTATCAAAAATTGAGGAAGGAACCCATGGTTCGTTAACCTTTCTGGCCAACCCAAAATACACTCCGCATATTTATTCTACCAATGCATCTTTGGTTATTGTAAACCATGATTTCAAACCAGAGAAGGTGCTTACTCCAACATTGATAAGAGTTTCAGACGCTTACCAGGCATTTACCACCCTTTTGGAATATTACAATAGCCAACAAAAAGCGAAAGCTGGAGTAGAAAAAACAGCTATAATTGGAAATGATACAAGCATAGATGACAGTTGCTATGTTGGGCATTATGCCGTAATTGGCAATAATGTTACCATAGGGAAAAATGTGGCAATCCATTCTCATGTCATTATTGAAGACAATGTTGTTGTTGGAGATGATTCTGTAATTCATCCCCATTCAATCATCCATTCTGATACTCAAATGGGAACATATTGTGTCATCCATAGTGGCTGTGTTGTTGGATCCGACGGTTTTGGTTTTGCGCCAAAAGAAGACGGAACCTACAAGAAAATACCCCAAACGGGTTGTGTTCTCATTGCAGACCATGTAGACATAGGAGCAAATTCAACGATAGACAGGGCCACACTGGGAGCAACCAAAATTGGAAAAGGCGTTAAGCTAGACAACCAAATACAAATTGCACACAATGTAGAAATTGGCGAGCATACCGTTATTGCAGCACAAACTGGTATTGCTGGTTCTACTAAAATCGGTAAAAATTGCATTATTGGTGGCCAAGTCGGTATTATAGGTCATTTAAAAATTGGCGACAACGTTAGCATTCAAGGTCAGTCAGGTGTAACAAGTAGTATAGAGGACAAGAAAACGCTCTACGGAACACCAGCATTTAGTTATAACGATTACATAAAATCTTACATTTATTTTAAACGTTTCCCCTCTATTGTAAAACGCTTAGAATCTTTAGAAAAAAAACACAAATGAAAACCCTACAAACAACAATTGGTAAAGAAGTAAGTCTAAAAGGCGTTGGTTTACATACAGGTAAAAATGTTACCTTAAAATTTGTTCCGGCTCCTGCCAATACAGGCTATCGATTTGTGCGTTTTGACTTAGAAGAATGCCCAGAAATTGAGGCAGATGTTCAATGGGTTACCGATACACAAAGGGGTACTAATTTGGAGAAAAACGGTGTTAAAATTCATACCTCCGAACATGTGCTTTCTGCATTGGTTGGAATGGAAATTGACAACTGCTACATTCATTTGGATGCGCCGGAACCACCTATCATGGACGGCTCTTCCATTCAATTTGTGGATGCATTGAAAGAAGCGAGTGTGAAAATACTTGAAGAAGATAGACAAGAATACATTGTTAAAGAAGTAATTCATTTTAAAGACGATGAAACGGGTAGTGAAATGACCATTATCCCTTCTGATTCCTATCAAATCACCACCATGGTTGATTTTGGGACCAAAGTTCTTGGAACGCAAAACGCTACACTAGAGCGATTGTCTGACTACGAAAACGACATTGCCTCCTCGAGAACCTTTAGCTTTTTGCATGAATTAGAAACCCTTTTAGAAAATGGACTAATTCAAGGTGGAGACCTAAACAATGCCATTGTATATGTAGACAAACCCTTGTCTTCGGAAACCATGGAACGTTTGAAAAAAGCATTCAACAAAAAAGAAATTGCTGTTCGTCCCAATGGTGTATTGGATAACCTATCATTGCATCACCCAAATGAAGCAGCTCGTCACAAGCTGTTGGATATTATTGGTGATTTAGCCCTTATCGGACAACGAATACGTGGGAAGGTAATAGCCCACAAGCCAGGGCACAGGATTAATGTCGAATTTGCCAAGAAACTGTCAAAAATCATCAAGCAAGAAAAAAGATTGAATGTCCCAACGGTAGATATGAGCATTCCTCCGTTGATGAATGTTACACAAATCATGAAGATGCTTCCGCATCGTCCACCGTTTTTATTGGTCGATAAAATCCATGAATTATCAGATAACCATGTGATTGGATCAAAAGGAGTGACCATGAACGAGCCCTTTTTTGCGGGACATTTTCCTGGAGCTCCTGTAATGCCTGGTGTACTTCAAGTAGAAGCCATGGCTCAAGTAGGTGGGGTGTTGGTGCTCAATACCGTTCCAGATCCTGAGAATTACTTGACCTTTTTCATGAAAATCGACAATGTTAAGTTTAAACATCCTGTTCATCCTGGAGACCATCTTATATTTAAACTAGAACTTATTACGCCCATCCGAAGAGGTATTTGCCACATGAAAGGATACACCTTTGTCAATGGGAAACTTGCGACCGAAGGGGAATTGATGGCGCAAATTATTCGAAAAGTAAAGGCATGAACCAACCACTAGCTTACGTACATCCTGGCGCTAAAATCGCCAAAAATGTTGTTATAGAACCCTTTACCACCATTAACAATGATGTTGTTATTGGAGAAGGCACTTGGATTGGATCCAATGTAACCATAATGGAAGGAGCGAGAATAGGTAAGAATTGCTCCATATTTCCTGGTTCGGTTATTTCAGCACCACCACAAGATTTGAAATACAATGGAGAAGAAACGCAAACCATTATTGGTGACAATACCACTATTCGAGAATGTGTTACAATTAACCGTGGTACCATGGAGCGTCAAAAAACAGCCATCGGAAACAATTGTTTGATCATGGCTTATTGTCACATTGCTCACGATTGTATTGTGGGTGACCATTGTATCTTTTCAAACAACAGTACCCTGGCTGGTCATGTAAATATTGGGAACTATGTCATCCTTGCAGGAATGACTGCCATTCATCAATTCTGTACCATTGGCGATTATGCTTTTATTACCGGAGGTTCTTTGGTACGAAAAGATGTCCCACCATACGTTAAGGCTGCACGCGAGCCACTTTCCTATGTTGGGGTTAACTCCGTTGGTTTAAGAAGAAGAGGCTTTACCACTGAAAAAATCAGAGAGATACAATCCATTTTTCGTATCCTCTACCAGAAAAATTACAATAATAGTCAAGCAACAGAAATCCTTGAAGCTGAAATGGAGGTAAGCCCAGAGCGGGATGAAATCATTGACTTCATCAAAAATTCACACAGAGGAATCATGAAAGGCTACTTTCGTAAAAACTAAATTTAATTATGGCATCTACTTCAGATATTCGCAAAGGACTTTGCATCAAATACAACAATGGAATTTATAAAGTCATTGAATTTTTACACGTAAAACCTGGTAAAGGGCCTGCTTTTGTCCGAACCAAGTTAAAAAGTGTTACCAATGGAAAAGTAATTGATAATACTTTTTCTGCAGGGCATAAAATTGAAGATGTTCGTGTTGAAACCAATAAATTTCAATTCCTTTACAACGAAGGAGATGCTTTCCATTTCATGAATAACGATGATTACAATCAAATTAGTATAGAAAAAAGTATCTTGGACAATCCTGAGTTAATGAAAGAAGGAGAATTAGTCACCATCTCAATCAATACAGAAGATGGCATGCCTTTATCGGTAGACATGCCGGCCAGTGTAATTCTTGAAGTTACCCATACAGAACCAGGAGTAAAAGGAAATACTGCAACCAATGCCACCAAACCTGCAACAGTAGAAACAGGTGCAAGAATTAATGTTCCTTTGTTTATTAATGAAGGGGATAAAATTAAGGTAGATTCAGAAAAAGGTGCCTACTTAGAACGCATCAAAGAATAAATTAAATAATTATAAAACAAACTAAATGAGCGTATTAGTAAATAAAGATTCCAAGATCATAGTGCAAGGTTTTACGGGTAGTGAAGGTACATTCCATGCCACACAAATGATCGAATATGGTACAAATGTTGTTGGTGGAGTAACACCAGGAAAAGGTGGACAAACCCATTTGGACAGACCAGTCTTTAATACAGTTGCTGAAGCAGTTGAAAAAGCTGCAGCCGATACTACCATAATTTTTGTTCCACCCGCATTTGCTGCAGATGCTATCATGGAAGCTGCTGACGCTGGAATTAAAGTGATCATTACCATTACAGAAGGAATTCCTGTTGCCGATATGGTAAAGGCTTCTAACTACATTAAAAACAGAGACTGCACCTTGATTGGACCTAACTGTCCAGGTGTCATTACTCCGGGTGAGGCCAAAGTAGGGATTATGCCAGGTTTTGTTTTCAAAAAAGGAAATGTTGGAATCATCTCCAAATCTGGAACCCTAACTTACGAAGCTGCTGATCAGGTTGTTCGTGAGGGCTATGGCATTACAACAGCTATTGGTATTGGTGGAGACCCAATCATTGGAACAACGACAAAAGATGCGGTTGAATTGTTTATGAACGATCCTGAAACAGAATGTATTGTAATGATTGGTGAAATTGGTGGTCAACTAGAAGCCGATGCCGCACGTTATGTGAAAGCTTCAGGAAACAAAAAACCTGTTGTTGGGTTTATCGCAGGAGAAACGGCTCCAGCTGGACGAACCATGGGTCATGCAGGTGCAATCGTTGGTGGATCGGATGATACAGCGCAAGCCAAGAAACGTATTATGGCAGAATGTGGAATTCACGTTGTGGATTCACCAGCAGCCATTGGAAAAAAAGTTGCAGAGGTACTCGCTTAATTCGCACAAAATGAAATTATTAGACGGAAAAACAGCTATTATCACCGGTGCCAGTAGAGGTATTGGACGAGGAATTGCGCAGGTATTTGCACAACATGGTTGTGCCGTTGCCTTTACTTACAGTAGTTCTGTTGAGGCTGCAAATGCCTTGGAGTCAGAGCTTAAAGACTTTGGCGTTAAAGCAAAAGGATACCAAAGCAACGCAGCAAGTTTTGAGCAGGCCCAGCAATTGGTTGAAGACGTTTTAAACGATTTTGATGGTATCGATATCCTCATCAACAATGCTGGAATCACCAAAGATAATTTGTTGATGCGCATGGGCGAAGAAGACTTCGATAAGGTAATTGAAGTTAATTTAAAGTCTGTTTTTAATATGACAAAGGCGGTACAACGCACTTTTTTAAAACAGCGTAAAGGATCACTCATACATATGAGTTCTGTCGTTGGAGTGAAAGGAAATGCAGGACAAGCCAATTATGCTGCTTCAAAAGCGGGTATCATTGGTTTTTCAAAATCCATTGCCCTGGAATTGGGATCACGCAATATTCGTTCGAATGTAATTGCACCAGGTTTTATAGAAACAGAAATGACCGGAAACTTGCCTGAAGACGTTGTCCAAGGCTGGCGAAACGGTATCCCTCTAAAAAGGGGAGGTAGCCCAGAAGACATTGCTAACGCATGTGTTTTCTTGGGATCAGAATTATCTAGCTACATCACCGGACAGGTGCTGAATGTAGATGGCGGAATGTTAACTTAAATAACAAAACATGAACAAATTACCAAAAATTGGCCTACCAGCCCTTGCAATAGGGTTTATCTTAATCATTTTCATCTCTAAATCATCCATTAATATTGGCTATGGAGAAGCAGGAGTATTATTCAAAACATTTGGCGGCGGAGTTGTTGTCGATGAACCACCATTGGGCGAAGGATTTCACATCATTGCTCCTTGGAACAAGGTGTATATCTACAACGTGAAGCAGCAAGAAGTTTTTGAAAGCAAAATGCAGGTGCTGTCCTCCAACGGACTAGAAATATCGTTGGATATCTCTGTATTGTATCAGCCAACCATCGAGCAACTGGGTTTGCTTCACAAAACAAAAGGAGAGAATTACCTGAATATCATTATTATCCCGCAAATCCGTGCAGTAGCAAGAAGTGTTGTGGGTCGTTATACCCCTGAGCAATTGTATTCTACCAAGCGTGATGCCATTCAAAATGAAATCTATGAAGAAACCAAGAAAGTAGTTGAAGGTCAGTATGTTCAACTAAATGCTGTTTTGGTTCGTGACGTAACACTACCGATCGCAATTCGCGAGGCCATTGAACGTAAATTGAACCAAGAACAAGAAGCCTTGGAATATGAGTTTAGAATTGAAAAGGCTACCCAAGAAGCAGAACGTCAGCGTATTGATGCAGAAGGGAAGGCAACAGCCAACCGTATTCTAAGCGCGTCTTTAACCGATAAAATTCTTCAAGAAAAAGGGATTGAAGCCACCCTTAAATTATCTGAATCTCCCAACTCTAAAGTCATTGTGATTGGTAGTGGAGATGGTGGTTTGCCTATTATATTAGGGAATCAATAAACATTGATATGCCTTTGCAACCACTATGGTTGTCAAATAATCCAAGTAAAAAAGCCGGATCCAAAATTGGATTCGGCTTTTTTGCTCAAGAGACAATTGTAGCATGATGCTTACACTAGGGCAAATGCGCCCTCCGATTTGGGCTTTCTTTAGTTGTATTTTTGTTGGTTGTTGTTTAACCCAAATCAATGTACACAGCGAAAATATTTGGAAACCGTGTGAAATACATCCGAACGCGACTGAATGTTTCGCAAAAGGAGTTATCTGATCGAATTGATATGGATGATGGATCTTTGCGGAGGATCGAAGCTGGAAGAACTAACCCCACTTTATCGACCATTTGTTTTATATCCATTGGCCTTCGCATTCCAATTTACCTCTTCTTTCTTCCGAGTGATAAACTGATGGATTATTTTGATCAACCACTCGATTGAGAGGGTATTTCTATTCCACTGTTATAACTGTAACAATTTGGGTTTTTAAATAATAAAGATCAATTTTTCTGCTTTCTAAATAAAAGCTATATTTGCATAAATAATGAGAAAAAATATCACACATACACATCATTTTACCTTTCGATCAAACGAGAGCTAATGATGTAGTGTTCATATATTAGTAACCCGTTTGAGCTTCAAGCGGGTTTTTTTAGTTTTAAAAACAAGCAGCAAGCACAGGCATAACACAAAACAAATGATACGCATAGCAATTCAAAAATCTGGCCGACTCAATACCGAGTCCCTCGCACTCCTCAAAAGTTGTGGCATCGCCATTGACAATGGGAAAGACCAACTCAAGGCTGCGGCACGGAATTTCCCTGTGGAAGTATTTTTTCTTCGCAATGGAGACATCCCACAATATTTACGCGATGGGGTAGTAGACTTGGCTATTCTGGGAAGTAACACCTTAACAGAGAAAGGGCAGGACTTAGAAATTATTGAACGCCTCGGTTTTTCAAAGTGCCGCGTTTCAGTTGCGCTCCCCAAAGGAGAAAAGTTTAACGGATTAGCCGATTTGAATGGAAAGAAAATAGCCACCTCTTATCCGAATACAGTCAAACAGTTTTTAGCCGAAAATAAGCTCAAAGCTGAATTGCATATCATCAACGGATCGGTGGAGATTGCGCCCAGTATTGGCCTTGCCGATGCTATAGTTGATATTGTTTCCAGTGGAAGTACACTCTTTAAGAACAACCTAACAGAGGTGGTTAAAATCCTTGAATCTGAAGCTGTTTTGGTGCAGGGCCCTAATCTTAGTGCAGAACAAATGAGTTTAATTGAAACCATACAGTTCCGTATTCAAGCCATTTTGCGGGCCAAGCGTTCGCGCTATATTCTTTTGAATGCTCCCAATAATGCAATTCAAGAAATCACGACTATTTTACCCGTATTGAAAAGCCCGACCGTATTGCCTTTGGCCAAAGAGGGCTGGAGTTCTCTGCATTCGGTCATTAATGCAGGCGATTTTTGGGAGGTAATCGATCAACTAAAGGCAGCTGGAGCAGAAGATATTTTGGTTTGTCCAATTGAAAAAATGGTTTTGTAATGGAACAATTTCTTCAACCAGCAAGAGAGGAATGGGAATCCTTATTGGCACGCCCAACAGCCTCCTATACAGAACTTGAGCCAATCGTAGCTAAAGTTTTTAATGAAGTTCGTGAAAGAGGAGATGCAGCCCTAAAAGATTACACTACTCAGTTCGATAAAGTTGTGCTTACTGATTTGGTTGTGCCAAAAACGGATATAGACCAAGCCAGTGATCGATTAACGTCCGAATTAAAGCAGGCCATCCAGTTGGCGAAAAAAAATATCGAAGGCTTTCACAGGGCACAGAAAACCCCTAAAGTTTCTGTAGAAACCCAGGCCGGTGTTGAATGTTGGCAAGAAAAACGTCCTATTCAAAAAGTAGGCTTATATATCCCCGGTGGTTCTGCACCATTGTTTTCCACCATCTTAATGCTCGCCATTCCTGCGCAAATTGCTGGTTGTACGGAAATAGTATTGTGTTCTCCGCCTAATGAAAGCGGAAGTTTACCCGATGAAGTATTGTATACAGCCTCATTGTGTGGTGTATCCAAAATCTATACAGTAGGTGGAATTCAGGCCATTGCTGCGATGACTTTTGGCACGGAAACCATCCCCAATGTCTACAAGATATTTGGCCCTGGTAATCAGTATGTAACGGTTGCTAAGCAATGGGCTACACGCTATAATGTGGCCATTGACATGCCCGCTGGCCCAAGTGAGTTGTTGGTGGTTGCTGACCAAAGCGCTCAGCCGGCCTATGTTGCGGCAGATTTGTTGTCGCAAGCAGAGCACGGCCCCGATAGCCAAGTAATATTGGTGACGACTTCCCAGGATATTTTGCCCAAAGTTGCTGAAGAAATTGCACGTCAGTTGGCCGAATTGCCACGAAAAGAAATTGCCGCCAAGGCCATCGCTAATTCCAAGATGATTGCGTTTAGTTCAGACGAGCTTGCAATAGATTTCATCAATCAATACGGACCAGAGCACTATATTATTTGTATGGAGAAAGAAGCCCTTTATGTGGAGGCCATTCAAAATGCAGGTTCCGTTTTTGTTGGAAATTATACCCCAGAAAGTGCCGGAGATTATGTTTCTGGAACAAATCACACCTTGCCGACCAATGGTTATGCCAAACAGTATAGCGGTGTAAATCTCGATAGCTATCTTAAACAAATGACCTTTCAGAAAATTTCCAAAGAGGGAATTCAAGGAATAGGCCCTGCCATTGAAGCCATGGCTAATGCAGAAGGCTTGCAAGCGCATAAAAATGCCGTAACTTTACGCCTAAATGACCTCAAAAATGAATAGTAAAGACCAGATTTTAGCCTGGGCAAGACCCGAGATAGTTGCCTTAAAACCCTATGCTTCTGCACGATCAGAGTTTAAGTTAGGGGAAAAGCAAATGATTTTGCTGGATGCCAATGAAAACCCTTTCGATAATGGTATGAATCGTTATCCCGATCCCATGCAATTGAAACTTAAAAAACGTCTTGCTGAAGCAAAGCACCTGGCGATTGATCAGATTTTCTTAGGAAATGGAAGTGATGATGTTTTAAATCAATTAATGATCGCTTTTTGCGCCCCAGGGAAAGACAAGGCTGTTTTGCTACCCCCCACTTTTGGTATGTATCAAGTTTCTGCCAATATTAATGGGGTAGAAACAATTGAAGTTCCTTTGACTGATGATTTTCATTTGGATATTAAAGCAATTAGTGAGGTGCAATCCAAGGCTACAAAAATAATCTTCATTGCCAATCCTAACAATCCAACAGGAAATTGCTTTGCGTTAGAGGACATCAGAAAGATTATTGAAGAATTTGACGGTTTAGTCGTGGTAGACGAAGCCTATGTCGAGTTTGCAACCAATAAATCAGTTATTTCTTGGATCAATGATTACCATAACCTAATTGTTGTCCAAACCTTTTCGAAAGCGCAGGGCCTTGCCGGTCTTCGATTGGGGATGGCTTTTGCTCATTCAGCAATTATTGATTTAATGAACAAGGTAAAAGCACCTTACAACATCAATAGTTTAACCCAAAAAGAAATTTTAAAGCGTTTAGAAGAGCAGGGGTTAATTCAGCAACAAGTGCATCGAATTAAGCTTGAAAAAGAGCAGTTAATGCTTGAGTTTGAATCCATTTCATTCATCGAAAAGGTATTCCCTTCTGATGCGAACTTCTTTTTGATTAGAATGGATGACAGTACCCAACGTTATAATGAATTGATTGATCGCGGTATTGTTGTTCGCGATTCTTCGAAAAACCTTAATTGTGCCAACACATTGCGAATTACTGTGGGCACACCAGATGAAAACAATGCGCTAATCATTGCGTTGCGCAGCATGGATAAATAAATGAAGAAAGTACTTTTTATTGACCGAGATGGAACCTTGGCCTTGGAGCCCACAGATTACCAACTCGACGCACTAGATAAGCTGGTGTTTTACCCTAAGGTTTTTACCTATTTAGGAAAAATAGCACGCGAATTAGATTATGAATTGGTCATGGTAACCAATCAAGATGGTTTGGGAACCGATAGTTTTCCTGAAGATGATTTTTGGCCTACCCACAAATTTCTCCTGCAGAGCTTTGAAAACGAAGGAGTTGTCTTTGATGAAATTCTTATTGATCGAAGTTTTCCTGCCGATAATTCCCCCAACCGAAAACCCAGAACGGGAATGTTGGGGCGCTATATCGATGCTGACTATGATCTTGCCAATTCCTTTGTAATTGGAGATCGAATTACAGATATGGAGTTAGCGAAAAATTTGGGTTGTAAAGGCCTATTTATCGCTACAGATGAAGCCTTGGGCGCAGAAGAAGCAGGAGAGGGTATTACAGCTGCTATCGCGCTTAAAACAAAGGCATGGGAGGATATTTACCGCTTTCTGAAGTTGGAGCAGCGCATTGTCAAACAACAACGAACCACCCATGAAACGGACATTCAACTAACCCTAAACCTAGACGGAACGGGGAAAAGTAATATCGATACTGGTATTGCTTTCTTTGACCATATGTTGGATCAGATTGCTCGCCACGGTGCGATGGATTTAGATTTAACCGTAAAAGGAGATTTAGCGGTAGATGAGCACCATACCATTGAAGATACTGCCATCGTTTTGGGTGAGGCTTTTGCAGAAGCGCTTGGCGCCAAATTAGGGATTGAGCGTTATGGGTTTTGCTTGCCGATGGATGATTGTTTAGCCCAAGTAAGTATTGACTTTGGCGGTCGTAATTGGCTGGTATGGGAGACAGAATTTAGACGCGAAATGATTGGCCAAATGCCCACTGAAATGTTTATGCACTTTTTTAAATCCTTTACTGATGGAGCGAGAGCAAACCTGAATATTAAAGCTGAGGGAACCAATGAACATCACAAAATTGAAGCCATTTTTAAAGCGTTTGCCAAAGCCATAAAGGTAGCCGTAAGGCGCGATCCTGATAAGATGATATTGCCCTCAACAAAAGGAAGTTTATAAATGAAAGTAGCCATCATAGATTACGGTGCAGGAAACATCCAAAGTTTGCAGTTTGCCCTAAATCGACTGGGTGTTCAAGGCGTTTTAACAGCTGATGTCGACCAATTACAAACGGCAGATAAAGTTATTTTTCCTGGTGTTGGAGAAGCCAGTAGTGCCATGCAAAAGCTCAACGTCTCTGGGTTGCAGCATTTGCTTCCAACATTAACGCAACCTGTGCTTGGGATTTGCTTAGGAATGCAACTCATGTGTAATTCTACCGAAGAAGGAATGACCCAAGGCTTGGGTATTTTTAACGTTGATGTCAAGCGTTTTTCAGCAAAAGTAAAAGTGCCGCAAATGGGATGGAATACAATTTCCAATGCAAAGGGGCCTTTGTTTGATGCAATAGATGATAAAGAATACATGTATTTGGTGCACAGTTATTTTGCGCCAAGTTGCTCTAATACAATAGCTGAAACCAATTATGACGGGGCTTACAGCACCGCTTTGCAAAAAGACAATTTCTATGGAGTGCAGTTTCACCCAGAGAAAAGCAGTAAAGCTGGAAGCCAATTACTACAAAATTTCTTGTCCATATGAGAATCATACCCGCAATAGACATCATCGACGGAAAATGTGTGCGTCTTTCTAAAGGAGACTATAACACGCAAAAAACCTATAACGAACATCCTTTGGAAGTGGCGAAAGCTTTTGAAGACCACGGGATAGAATATCTGCATTTGGTCGATCTAGATGGTGCCAAATCCAAGCATATAGTCAATCACAAGGTGTTAGAAACAATCGCAGCTAAAACCAGCCTTAAAATCGATTTTGGCGGTGGATTAAAATCAGATGAAGATTTGAAAATTGCTTTCAACAGTGGTGCAAACCAAATTACGGGCGGAAGTATCGCGGTGAAAGAGCCTGATACCTTTACAAGTTGGATTACTGCCTACGGGGCAGATAAGATTATTTTGGGGGCCGATGTAAAAGGAGAGTATATTGCGACCGATGGTTGGTTGGAAACATCCGATAAATCGTTGTTTGATTTCCTTGCGCACTATGAAGCCATTGGTGTCACTTCAACCATCTGTACTGACATAAGTAAAGACGGGATGTTAGCTGGCCCATCTTTCGACTTATATGAAAAAATAATTGCAAAATCCAAGATTCAATTGATTGCCTCTGGGGGGATTTCCACCTTTGCTGAATTGCCTAAATTAGCCACCATGGGCTGCGAAGGTACTATCATTGGAAAAGCTATTTATGAAAATCGAATTTCACTCAAGGAATTGGAGGACTTCATTCTAAACCCATCTAAATTCAGTTAGTATGTTAACCAAACGCATCATTCCTTGTTTAGACATCAAAGACGGACGTACTGTCAAAGGGGTTAATTTCGTCAATCTTCGCGATGCGGGTGACCCTGTTGAACTAGCTTCACAATATGCCAAAGAGAACGCCGATGAATTGGTTTTTTTGGATATTTCGGCTACAGAACAAAAGCGAAAAACCTTGGCCGATTTAGTGTTAAAAGTAGCCGAAGCCATTGACATTCCTTTTACGGTTGGCGGAGGAATTTCCTCTGTTGAAGATGTAGCTATTCTTTTGCGCAATGGAGCCGATAAGGTTTCCATCAATTCTGCGGCAGTGAAACGTCCTGCACTCATCAATGAATTAGCGACTGCCTTTGGTACGCAATGTGTAGTAGTCGCCATAGATGCCAAGCAGGTTGATGGAGAATGGTTGGTGCATTTGGTGGGAGGGAAGGTTCCTACCGAGATTAACCTCTTTGACTGGGCCAAAGAAGTGGAAGAAAGGGGCGCTGGAGAAATTCTCTTTACTTCCATGGACCATGACGGAACAAAGGCTGGCTTTGCCAACGAAGCCCTAGCACGCCTTTCGTCAGAAGTTAATATTCCGATCATCGCTTCTGGAGGAGCAGGCGAAGTCGCTCATTTTGCGGATACCTTTACCCAAGGAAAAGCCGATGCAGCACTGGCTGCCAGTGTCTTTCACTTTGGCGAGATTAGCGTACCTGATTTAAAACAACAATTAAAAGCACAGCAAATAGCTGTGCGCCTTTAACCTTATGGAACTCAATTTTTCAAAATCAGCCGATGGACTTTTGCCGGCAATTATACAAGACGTAATCACCAAAACGGTATTGATGTTGGGCTATATGAACGAAGCCGCTTTGGCGAAAACACAAGAAAGTGGTAAAGTTACTTTTTACAGCCGCAGTAAAAACCGCCTTTGGACCAAAGGGGAGGAAAGTGGTAATTTCCTTCATTTGGTGAGCTTAAAAGCCGATTGCGATCAGGATACACTATTGATCACTGTTCGTCCAGAAGGGCCAACCTGCCACAAAGGAACGGATACTTGTTGGGGAGAAGCCAATCAAGCCACTTATGGATTCTTGTCAGAATTAGAAGCCACGATTGCGCAACGTAGACAGGCAAAAGACGAGAAAAGTTATGTAGCTTCACTCTTTGATAAGGGAATCAATAAGATTGCCCAAAAAGTGGGAGAGGAAGCTGTTGAAACGGTGATTGAGGCAATGGACGACAAGGACGAATTGTTTTTGTATGAGAGTGCCGACTTATTGTTTCACTACCTCATATTGCTTCAAGCCAAAGGCTTTAGTTTGCAAGACATTGTTAGCGCGTTAGAAAAGCGAAAAAAATAGTCAAACCTTACTAATTTGTCTTGTGGGTTTTTCTTTTGTAGATTTAAATCAAATTTAAATCACCATGAAGAATTTTCGCCTACTACTATTGTGTTTGCTTGTGTTTATTTCGTCCTGTAATAACAGCGCAAAAAACACTCCAGAAGCCTTTGACCAGCTGTTGGAAGACTACTACCAAGAAAGTTTGGCACTCTACCGTTTACCCTCAACCTATTTGGGGGAAACGCGTTATAACGATAGCTTACCCAATTATCTCTCTGCCGAATTTTCGGCTAAGGAAACTGCTTTAAACACCAATTATGCTAATGCAGTAGAGCAGTTTACAGAATTACTTTCTCCTACCCAACAGTTGAGCAAAGAACTTTTGTTGTGGGAAACCTCCATGGCATTGGAGTCGAAAAAGTTTAAAAAGGAGTTGATTCCTGTAGATCAAATGTGGTCTTTTCATCTCAATTTTGGTCAATTGGCCAGCGGACAAGGCGCACAGCCTTTTGCAACCGAGCAAGATTATGCCAATTGGTTGATTCGCATTGAGGGCTATCTACAATGGATGCAATCAGCAGAAGACAATATGCGCAAAGGCATGGAAACAGGTTGGGTATTGCCCATTGCCCTAATCAAAAAGGTAATTCCTCAGTTGGAACAAATGATTACTAACTCAGCAGAGGAACATTTGTTTTATGGTCCAATCGCTGCTTTGCCCGAAGGTTTTTCAGCCGAAGCGAAAGCGCGTATTACAGCCGAATATGTTGCTGCCATTAATGATAAAATTATTCCAGCCTATACGCAGTTATATGCCTTTATGGCCAATGATTATCTGGCCGCAGGAAGAACCAGCAGTGGATTTGATGCTTTGACCGATGGGGCTGCCTATTATCAATATGCTATTAAATTGTATACCACAACCGAGATGACCCCCGATGAAATTCACCAATTGGGTTTAAGTGAGGTTGCTCGTATCCGCACGGAAATGGAAGGGGTAATGAAGAAAGTTGGTTTTGACGGCGACTTAGCCGCTTTCTTTGAGCATGTGCGAACCGCACCCGCCTTGATGCCTTATACGGATCCGCAAGAGGTGATTGATAATTTCAATGCCATTCACCAACGGGTCATCCCAAAAGTGAATGAATTGTTTTCCCTGCAGCCAAAATCGCCTTTTGAAGTAAGACGCACAGAGGCCTTCCGTGAAGCATCAGCCAGTGCAGAATACAATGTTGGATCGCTCGATGGTTCTCGTCCGGGTATCTTTTATGTGCCTATTCGAGATGTGAACTCCTATAATGGCCACCAAGATGAGGACTTGTTTTTACACGAAGCCATTCCGGGGCATCATTTTCAAATTTCCTTACAGCAAGAAAACATCTCCTTACCTTCCTTCCGTAAAAACCTATGGTACAGCGCCTATGGAGAGGGCTGGGCCTTGTATACCGAATCCTTAGGGAAAGAATTAGGGCTTTATGAAGATCCCTATCAATACTTCGGTATGTTGGCCGCTGAAATGCATCGGGCCATCCGCTTGGTGGTAGACACAGGAATGCATTCCAAGGGTTGGACACGCGAACAGGCCATTGCTTATTCCTTGGAAAACGAATCGGAGTCGGAAGTAAAGATTACCTCCGAAATTGAACGCTATATGGCCAATCCGGGACAAGCGCTCTCCTATAAAATTGGTCAACTAAAAATTAGGGAATTACGCAGCAAGGCAGAAGAAAGCCTTGGCGATCGATTCGACATTCGCGACTTTCACCGGGAAGTACTTGAATCGGGCTGTATACCGCTGGCCTTATTAGAAAAGAAAATCAATCACTGGATAGAAACCCAAAACTAAACCAATGGAAATCATTCGCCCAGACGTACTGCAGTTTTTCAATGAACTCGACGAGAACAATAACCGAGATTGGTTTGATGCGCATAAGCCTCGTTTCAAGGCCAATGAAGGCGAAGTAAAGTCTTTTGCCGCGGCTTTGCAAGAAGCAATGAATGAGCATGATAGGGTAGACACTTTCAAGTTGTTTCGGGTGTACAGAGACGTGCGATTTTCCAAAGATAAAACACCCTACAAAACCCATTTTGGCATTTCCTTTCACCGGGAGAAGCCTCGCTTTCGTGGTGGCTATTACCTTCACTTAAAACCGGGCAATAATTTTATTGCAACGGGTTTTTGGAACCCTTCCAAAGAAGATCTCCTTCGGATTCGAAAAGAATTGGAATTGGATGCTACTGAGTTTCGAGAAATTATGAGAAACCCCTCGTTTTCATCTGTTTGGGGGGAATTAGAAGGGGAAGAAGTAAAATCTGCTCCACGTAATTTCTCGAAGGACGATCCCAATATCGATTTGATCAAGAAGAAAGCCTATTTGTTTAGCAAGCAATATTCCGATAAGGAAGTATTGTCACAGGGTTTTCTACAGCAGGTCAGTGAAGATTTCAAAGCCGTGCGCCCGTTTTTTGATTATATGAGTAGCGTGCTTACAACCGACCTTAATGGGGTTTCGCTCTTAGCGGAGGATTAATTTACCGCTTCAACAATACTTTGAGGCGCATTAAAGGCCTGTAGCTGGTCTTTTAGCCGTTCGATGACCATATTCATCATGCGTTTGTTTAGGGCAGAGGAATTGCTGCTGTAGGTTGTGTATTCCTCGATGGTAAACTGTCCAATGACCATTCCTTTAACAGAATTCCGAAACTTCTGATCCTTGACAAGGCTATTCTCAATGTAGGCAAGTTTCTTCTCAATGCTTAAGGCGTAAAACACCCCTTTGCGCTTCTCAATATAGTTGTGAAAAACAACCAGCAGTAAAGGATTCTGCAGCTTTAAAATAGGGCGGAGGGTCTTATTCTGGAAGCGCTCATCTGGACTCATATTTGCAAACTGATGGGTTTTCTTTATCTCGGGGCGAATCCGGAGCAGATCATTAGGTCGATCATTCATGGCTATTGTTTTACCTAAAGTTACGCCCTTTTGTACTACTATAGAACAACCGCAGCTGTGCTTTATTCACAGGCTTGTGAACAGGAGGGCTGCTTGCTTATTCTAGTTGGATCTGAGATTGCCCTAGGCGTTGGCTTTAAAGATGCACTTACTGCCTTTATAGTGTCAACGATAGTGCTTACAGTGCTGTGCATGATAACTACCATAATTGGAAACCGTTCGCGCTTATCGACCTATATGATATTGCATTTTAGCTTTGGCAGGCAAGGGGCTAAAATCATTAATTTTATTTTTGGAATTACTTTATTAGGTTGGTTTTCGGTAGGTTTAGAGCTTTTAGCTATTGCCATAAAGGATACTGGCCAACAAATGTTGGAGATTAATCTGTTGGAATGGCCCATTATTGTTTTCATTGGAATCCTAATTGTCATTACCACGGTTTATGGTATCAAAAGCCTGGAACGTTTAGCGAATTTTGCTGTTCCATTATTGACACTGTTTTTGTTTTATGTTGTCTATATGGCCCTTAAAAGCACTCCCAGTGAAACTATTTTTGCTTTTGTTCCTGAAGAAGCTTCCTTTACGCTTTTTGAGGCTATTGCTATACTTGTTGGTTCATCGATTTTATTTCCGGTGCTTATGGCCGACTTTCCCCGCTTTGCCTACAATGACAAACATAGCTTAATCGCTGTTCTTGGGATAACGCTAGGTTTCCCCATGGCTTTGTTGTTCAGTGCTATTCCGTCTATTTCAACAGCTGAAGTAGATATAATTAAGGTGATGGAACAACTGGACTTAGTACCGCCAGCATTTGCATTACTGCTTGTGTCAACATGTGTTGGAAGTGCTTCAAATTTATATTCAATTGCCTTAACTTTTTCTACTGTTTTTTCCGCCGGCATCTATAAATTGGTCACAATTTTTTGTGGTGGTTGCGGCATTATCGTCGCGCTTCTTGGGTTCTCAAATCACCTTTTTGATTTTCTTAATTTCTTGGGGATACTTTCACCAGCTATTTCTGCCATTTATATTCTTAATTTCTTTTGGGTGAAAAAACAGCGGTACATTCTTAACGAACGTAAGGACTGGGAATATTCAGCACTTATTTGCTGGTTACTAAGCTCTTTAATAGCTTGTTTAACTTACTATGATGTATTCCAGCTAACCCATGTCTATTTCTTGGATTCTTTTCTTCTTGGGGGGCTTTTGTATGGGCTTTCGTTTAAGTTGTCTTCTATCTATAATTAACATTATGTAAAATATACGTTTTTCCTCCAATAGCAAACCTTTGCTTCCATCACTTAGTTATAATTAGTATATTGGTTGAATAATTGAAATCCATGAACACAATAATCAAAGTAATTATAGGAATCGTAGCTGTAACTCTTTTAGTAATAAGCTATTTCTATTACACCCTATTTTTAAATCCAGCAAGTCCTAAAGAGACTGTTGCTTATGCTAAGGAAAATATAAGCTTAGAAGTTGTCTACAGTCGCCCGTACAAAAAGGACCGTCTTATTTTTGGCTCAAAAGACGATGGTGCATTGGTTCCTTATGGTACCTACTGGCGCTTAGGCGCAAATGCTGCGTCTACTTTTGAAACGTCGACTGACATCGCCTTTGCTGGGAGAATGCTCCCTGCAGGTAAATATCGCCTCTATGCCATTCCCCAAGCCGATCATTGGACTATTGTTCTAAATAAAGAGTTTTCTGCCTTTGGGTATAGCGAACCCGATTATTCGAAAGACGTAATGCGCGTAAACGTGGCTTCTGCGAAACTACTAACACCTGTAGAGCAGTTTAGCATTGATCTACTGGAAGGCAATGAAAGTCTCACCCTCCGTATGCGTTGGGATACAACCGCTGTTTCAATTCCTTTGAACTAAATGCAATTCTTTTACTTGAAAAATTTCTTTAAGGCACTCCTCTTTATTTTGGTATTGGGGGGTTCGACCTATTTTATCGTCGGAAAGATTCAGGACCGTAAAAATATCATGAGTTTTGAGGACTATGACCCGCCTTCAAGCCTTGTTGTGCCTGAACATCTTTTGACGCGAGCCAAGTTTCCTTTTATAGACGTCCACAATCACCAATTCGACATGCCTGTCAAAGATTTATCGAATCTAACGGCAGAAATGGACAGTCTCAACATGGCGGTAATGATTAACCTCAGTGGCTTTCGCGGTCTCTATTTAGAAAAATGCCTCAAAAATGTTAAGGAAAACGCTCCTACTCGCTTCGGGCTTTTTGTCAATTTAGATTGGGAAAAGATAGATGAACCCGATTTCGTTGAAAACAACCTGTTTATTTTGCGCGAAGCAAAAATGAGCGGAGCCATTGGACTCAAGGTATACAAAGGGCTGGGCCTTTCCGACACTGACGATAAAGGAAATCGTATTGCGGTAAATGATCCCCGTCTCGATCCTATTTGGGCAGAATGTGGTGTTCTAGGCTTCCCTGTCCTAATCCATTCTGCAGAGCCTCCCTCCTTCTGGAAACCCAAAGACAAAAATAACGAGCGTTGGCTTGAACTCAAACAAAAACCAGGTCGTTACCGCGATCCGGCTAAAGTACCTTCCTTTGCATCCATCATTGCGGAACAACACGATGTTTTTAGAAAGCATCTCGGCACTACTTTCATCAATGCGCATTTGGGCTGGATGGGGAACGATTTAGATCGTCTGGGGGAACATTTAGACACTTACCCCAATGTGATGACCGAAATTGGCGCTGTATTGGCCGAACTAGGGCGTCAACCCCGGAGAGCGCGTAAGTTCTTTGAAGATTACCAAGATCGGGTTCTATTTGGCAAAGACAGTTATAATGTGAGTGAATATTACACTTATTTTCGTGTATTAGAAACCAATGATGAGTACTTTAACTACTACCGTAAACGTCATGCGTTTTGGAAAATGTATGGTTTAGGTCTCCCCGACTCCATTCTTAAAAAACTGTATTACAAAAATGCCTTGCGGATTCTTCCATCCATCGATGCCTCGCTTTTTCCCAAAGAGTAAACAAAATAATTTTTAAAAAATTCAAATTTGCAATATGTCCCTAAAAAATATTCGAAAAGAAGTAATGTTAACCTTAGAAAAAAACATTGATCAGTTCGTAGATAAATTCTTAATCCCTGCAGAGAAAATTTGGCAACCAACCGATTTTTTACCCAATTCTCAAAAAGAAAGTTTTATTGATGAAGTA
>ENA-OQVM01000361-OQVM01000361.1-marine-metagenome-genome-assembly--contig:-NODE-361-length-73464-cov-40.200689_pt1 | contig 73464 bp, 61 predicted proteins | sample MGYA00237776_ERZ505498 | MGnify/ENA primary metagenome ERZ505498 (study PRJEB26159, sample SAMN06265151) | marine metagenome | isolation source: Helgoland LTER site | place: Germany:Helgoland, sampling... | reverse complement strand
TTGTTTGAACTATTTTCAAATCGGAGCTTTAAGGGATCAGCGTAGCTAATCCTTTATGTTCTTTAAGCTTGCTTGAGCGTTTTTTTGTTTGAACTATTTTCAAATCGGAGCTTTAAGGGATCAGCGTAGCTAATCCTTTATGTTCTTTAAGCTTGCTTGAGTGTTTTTTTGTTTGAACTATTTTCAAAGTGGCCCTTTGTGGGATCACAACGCAATCCTGCCGAGGTGAACAAATCGGAGAATTAATTTACTGGAATTGAGCCCAGAAATAAGATGCATTTCTTGACCCAGATCAATGTGTAGGGATGATTTATAATTTAATTTTGAGTTCTTCAAGAATATTTAGTCGCTCATTACCAATAGGTCACAATTGGAGGGCTGGTCATGTGGTTAGTCCACTGTCTGGTTCCATTTGCATTCCATGATGCTGAGTATGTTAAATCGCCATTTTGCGTGTAGGTGTAATCACCAGATCCGTCATTACTCATGCTCATTTCATAAAATACTTGCGAGGTATCACCAAAATCAAATGACATTTCCATATGAAGACCAGTGGCATGGTAAGACCAAGACACTTCTGTAGTATAGACTGGTATATTTTCCATCCCCATTCCCAATGTGTCAAAATCAACTGTTGAAGCCCAAGATCCAGCAGAGCCATCAGCCATTTGCCACCCCTCTATGGTATAGTAAACCGCACCTTGGTACGTAATCGTGTATATAAATTGATATTTGTTGCCAATCAAGTCGTAGCTGTAATCAACGCTAAATTCGCCATAAGACCTGTCGCTATTATTTCTAGAATAGTTTACTGAATTATTTAGTAATTCGGTATCGGTCATAAATGCACCCACGGCATTCATTTGGCCTTGCATGGCCATCACCTGATAATAAACAATCGGTGCTTCAGTTTGCATATTCTGTGGCATGCGTTCCTCAAAATTAAAAGAGGTCACTGTTGGCTCAAATGGGACCTCAGTTTCTGAGTCGCCACTACATGACCAAAGCGTTACAGCTAAAAATAGGTAAATAATTTTTTTCATAATGGTTAGTTTTATCAAAGATACGTATTTAATTAAGTATTTAAATTGGTCAGTTGACGATCCACAAGGCGCATTTTTAGGAATTGTGCTATAAAAGTTATCATCTTTTAGGGGTATTATAAAAAATACTCCAATAGTGGAATATAATTATGTACTCCTTTACTCACAGTTTGTGTGTATCTTTATTTTATAAAAATTTATGGGGCTACGTTTTCTAATAAGTAATTGAGAGCATACTTGAAATCAACTTGATTTAGTTGATAAGTTTTAAGTTGAGTATGTTTTTGCTAGAAACGATTTATAAAAACTAATTTAGTCTTTTTAAGAAGATGTTCTAGGTAGTCTATTTATAGTTCATTTCACCCTATTAAATAACCATACCCCCCTTTTTGTGTTTACAATCTGTACTAATTTTGAAATTCAACAAATTAACTAAACTAAAGATAATATTATGAAAAAAAATCGACTCATTCATTTATTACTCATCTTTCCAATTATTTTATTTGCTCAAAGCAAAGCGATTACTGGAACTGTAATAGATGAAAATAAGATGCCTCTGCCAGGAGCAAGTATTTTGGTTAAAGGTCTAAGTATAGGTTCATTTACAGATTTTGATGGTAATTTTTCTTTAAATATTCCTGAGACTGGAGAAGTACTCGTTGTTTCTTACTTAGGGTATTTGACTAAAGAATTAGTTATAGGTAATAAAGCAACCTTTAATATTCAATTAGAAATAGATGCCAATTCACTAGACGAAATTGTAGTTGTTGGTTATGGAACCCAACGTAAAAGTGATATAACAGGCGCTGTAACTTCTGTAAAGGTAGATGCTATTGCAGTGGCACAAAACAGCACTATTGATGCTTTATTACAAGGCCGTGCAGCGGGAGTTCAAGTGACTCAAAATGCAGGAAGTCCAGGTTCTGGAGTTTCTGTAAAAATTAGAGGAGCAAGTAGTTTAAGAGGTAATAATGAGCCTTTGTATGTGATTGATGGGATTATCATCTCTTCGGCTGGAGAAGATGCTGCGAATGCTTCTGCAGACGCTAATAGTTTGGAAGAATCTCAAAATGGATTAAATGGGATAAATCCTCGCGATATTGAAAGTATTGAAGTGCTTAAAGATGCATCAGCTACTGCTATTTATGGTTCTAGGGGGGCAAACGGCGTTATTTTGATCACTACTAAAAAAGGTAAAAGTGGCAAAACATCCATACAAGCCTATGTAAATACAAGTGTCTCAGAAATTAGTGAACGCTATGATGTATTGGATGCTTTAGGATATGCAAACTATCAAAATGAAACTTTATTTTTAGATGGTGAAGATCCTCGTTTTAGTATAAATGAAGGAATAATTTCTCCAATTGCAACAGATGGGACTGTTAGCGATACACCTGCAGAGCAACATAACTGGCATGATGAAATTTATAGACAAGGTTTTTCTAAAAGTACAGGCGCTTCTTTTAGTGGAGGAACCGAAAAGGGAAATTATTATGCCTCCGTTGGTTACAATGATCAGGGTGGTATTGTAGAAAATTCAAGATTACAAAATGGTAATTTTAGTATTAATTTAAATCAAGACTTGTCTGATAAATTTACGATCAACACAAAATTGAACGCTTTTTATTCATCAGGAAATTTTGCTCAAGATGGAGATAGAGCTGGAGGGCAGCGTAGTTTTGTTGGAAATATTTTACGGTATCCAACTTTAGTAACTAATGGTGGTACTTTTGAGAACGAAGATGGTATTTCTAGTCCTTTTACATGGGTCAATGATTTTCAAGATACATCTGAAGAGAGTCGATTTATTGGGTCTTTAGCGTTAACCTATAAATTCAATATAAAAGGATTGAAGTATAAGCTACAAGCAGGTGGTAACATTCGAAATAAGGAGCGTAGACGGTTTTATGGTTTAACTACGTTTCAAGGAAGCTCTACCAACGGTAGCCTTTCGATTTCAAATTTAAAGTCAAAGTCGTACCAGATTAATAACTTATTAACGTATAATCGCACCTTTAAGAAAAAACATAGAATTAATGCCGTTATCGGTATGACATACGATGTTAGAGACGTTAAAAACTCTTTGTATGCTGTTAATGATTTTTCTATAACTGAATTTGGTGTTGACCAACCTATTTACGGACAACAGATTTCTCGTCCTTTAGACGTTTTGCCTTTAAAGAGTCAACTCTTATCTTATTTATCGCGTGTAAATTATTCGTTTGACAATAAATATATTATAACAGGAACGTTTAGAGCCGATGGCTCTTCTAAATTCTCAAAAGAAAATAGATACAGTTATTTTCCGTCTTTCTCTTTGGCATGGAGAGTCAATAATGAAACTTTCCTAGAGAATTCTGAAACTATTAACGATTTAAAATTTAGAATTGGTTGGGGTATGACTGGTAATCAAGGTATTTCTGCATACCAAACCTTTGCGAATTATGGACCCACATTGTACGGAAATTTAGATGAAGGTACCAGTATTGGCTTAGTTCCTTTAAATGTGAGTAACCCTAATCTTAAGTGGGAAACTACGGAGCAGTTAAATATTGGATTGGATTTTGGACTTTGGAAAAATAGAGTAACAGGGAGTATCGATGTATATAATAAACAAACGGATGATTTATTATTAAATCAACCTCTAGGTCCCTCTTCAGGTTATCTGTCGTTGCTGGTTAATAGAGGAAGTATTAATAATAAAGGACTAGAACTTACTTTAAACGGAACACTTATTAATAAGAATGATTTTAGCATTGATTTAGGCGGTAATATCTCCTTTAATAAAAGTAAAATTCAAAACTTAGGAGGCAGTCCAGAAGACATTTATATAAATGGGACGTTAGAAAATCGTGTCTTTTATAGAGGTGAAAACATATCAACAGGAAACTATTTTAGAGCGCCAGCAAACATCTTTATGGAAGGCGAACAAATAGGGTTGTTTTATGGATTTGAAACGGATGGTATTTATCAAACCGAAGATGTTATTACAGTATCTGGAGCAGAAGCTGGTGATGTACGTATCGTAGATCAAGATGGAGATGACGCTATTACTGAAGCAGATAGAACAATCATTGGAAACCCAAATCCGGATTTCGTTTATGGTGGTTATTTAAACATGAGCTATAAACGATTGAGTTTAAGTGTTCAAGTTAATGGTGTTTATGGTAATGAAATTGCTAATGGAAATTTAATTCAATTAGGAACCGCAGAAGGCAGAACAGCAAATATCTTGTCTGAAGCTTACACTAATGCTTGGAGGACTGATGCACAGTCAAACACCTTTCCGAGAGTTGGATATTTAGAAGAGTCTGGATCTCCAGCAATCACAGATAGAATAATTGAGGACGGTAGTTTCATAAGAATAAGCAATATTACACTAGGATATGATATTCCAGTGGAAGAAACAACTGTTTTCAGTAGTGCTAATGTTTATGTGTCGGGTATGAATTTATTTACGTTTACTGACTATTCAGGATACAATCCAGAAATAACAAACTTCATGAATAATGGAAATATTGTAGGAGTAGATTGGAATGGATTTCCTAATGCACAAACCATCATGTTAGGTTTAAACCTTAAATTTTAATTTTAAAAACTATAAAAATGAAAAATTTTAATTTTACTTTTTTAATCATATTAGGCATACTATTTACAAGTTGTAGTTTGGAAGAAGAACAACCTTTTTTGCCAAATGAAAATGTATATAGTTCTGCGAGTAACGCTACGTCTGCATTATTTGGAATCTACGAAGCCATGGTGCAATACGAATATTACGGAAACGAGTTTTTGTTTTTAACGAATGTAAATTCAGGTTTAATGGTTACGAGACGTACAGGGAATAATAAAAATAATAGCTACAATAGCACCCTGTCTTCTCTAAATCCAACTAGTGGTTTAGTTGCAATTGAAAATTCTTGGATAGGTATTTATCAGACTATTGGACGAACTAATGACGTTATTAATTCGTTAACAGTATTTGACAATCCAAGTACGCCCGATGAACTCGTTATAAATGATATTATTGGGCAAGCCTATTTTGTAAGAGCTTTCAATTATTTTAATCTTGTTAGATTATGGGGCGAAGTTCCTTTAAGAACAATTCCAACCACAACAGAAACGCTTCACCTTGCTAAATCACCTATTGAAGATACTTATGCACAAATCATAATAGATGTAAAAAGAGCACAAGAATTAATGAATGGCGCGGTAGCAAGTGGAACTCCAAAACCTTTTGCGGCCGACATGCTACTTTCAAAAGTTTACATGACCTTGGCCACTGCATCAAGCGCTATTCAAGACTCAAGTCTAAACTATTGGCAATTGGCGCATGATGAAGCCATCAAAGCGTATGGAGAATATGAACTATTTACTAGCTATGATGATTTGTTTTTAGGGACTAATGGAAATAATACAAATACAAAAGAATCTATTTTTGAGCTTCAATCTGTCGTAGGTGCGTCGTTAGATCATACAAGAGCATTTACGCCAAACTGGTATACTACTGCAGCTACATTTGGTTGGTTCAAAATAAACATCGAAAATTATGATTTACATGCAACTACCTATCCAAGTGATCCACGTTTAGCAACTACTTATGTGAGTACGTGGACCCGTGGAAATAATGGCAGTACAGAAAAGTCTTATCCAACAAATCTTTCTAGGTCAAGCTTTGGGAATTCCTTTCCTTATCTGTTTAAATTAGGGTCAAGAGATCCTAATAATGCAGTAAGAGAAACAAATAAGAACTTTAAAATCTATAGATATTCGGATTTACTATTGATGCTTTCAGAAATCTCTAATGAGTTGCAAAATGGTCAGGAAATGACCTATGTCACAGAAGTACTTGGAAGAGTTGGTCTTAGCCCACACGCTGGCTATTCTGGTGGACAAAATTCCTTTAGATCAGCCATTATGAAAGAGTATCAATTTGAATTAATGGGTGAAGGGCATGATTGGTTTAACAATAGACGTCGTGGGTATACTTACTTTCTAAATACGATAATTATTCCACATAATACAGCGGCATCATTTAAGTCCAGCGTAGATGTAGCACATGAAACAGCCGAAACACTCGTAATGTCTATACCCATGTCAGTTGCTGAAATTAATGCAAATAACGAAATCTCCAATTAGGAATAAGTTTCACACAAACAATAAATTAATTATAGAGTTATCTAATAAAGTGGATAGCTCTATAATAAAACCTTTTATAATCAACAATAGAACTGTTGGTTAAACTAATTGATTAACAAAAAGTAATAGTTATAGATTGATGAAACAACTACTTTTCATAGTACCTATTTTCTTCGCTGTTTTAAATATACCCGCACAAGGTATAAAGGACACTAGAAAACCCAATGTCATCTTTATAGCAATTGATGATTTAAAACCAACAATTGGCGCGTTTGGAGATGCATTTGCTGAAACTCCAGTATTAGATAAATTGGCTAAAAATGGGACTATCTTTACAAATAATCATACACAGCAAGCTGTTTGCGGGCCCTCTAGAGCGAGCTTACTTACTGGAAAACGACCAGACTATACTAAGGTTAGAGATTTAAAAACGAAAATGAGGGATATAAACCCTAACATTTTAACCCTACCACAGTATTTTAAGGAAAATGGGTATATAACAGCAGGAGTCGGTAAAATTTATGATCCTCGTTGTGTTGATAAATATAGAGATGAACCTTCATGGAGTCTTCCATTTATAAAAGAATCGGATTTAAATTATCCTCAAGAGTATGGTGAACCTGCACTTGGGTATTATCAAAACAAGGACATCAAAAAACAGATTACTGCTCTAAGAAAAGAAGGAGAAGATAAAGGAGTTTCTAACATAAATAAATATGTTAGAGATCGCTACAAACCTCCTTTTGAAATTAGTAATGTCCCAGATGAAGCGTATACCGATGGCGCCATTGCAGTGAGTGCGTTGTCATTATTGGATGAGGTTAGTGAAGACCCAAACAAACCGTTCTTTTTAGCCGTTGGTTTTAAAAGACCTCACTTACCTTTTGTAGTCCCTAAAAAATATTGGGATCTGTATGATAAGGATGCCATACAATTGGCAGCTTTTCAGAAAAAAGCTAAAAACAGTACTGATTTGGGGTACCACAGTTCTGGCGAAATGAGAAGTTATCAGTCACCCGAAGTTGAGTATAAACTTAGTGAAAAGAATCTTTTGGAAATGGATGAAGACCTTCAAAAAAAACTCATTCATGGCTATTATGCGTGTGTCAGTTTTGTTGATTTCCAAATTGGAAAGATCATTGAAACATTAAAAGAAAAGAATTTAGATAAAAACACCATTATTGTTGTGTTTGGAGATCATGGATGGCATTTGGGTGACCATAGTTTATGGAACAAACACTCTAATTTTGAGCAGGCTACGCGTTCACCACTAATGGTGTATGTACCAGATGGCAACACATCCGTAAGCGTTAGCTCGCCTACTGAATTTGTAGATCTTTTTCCGACACTTTGTGAGTTAACAGGATTACGTATCCCAGAAAATTTAGATGGTAAAAGTCTAGTGCCATTAATAAATAAATCAAATAATGAAGTAAAGAACTATGCCGTCAGCCAATGGCATAAAGGAAAAGTAACAGGGTACAGTTTCAGAACAGACACTTACAGATATACGGTTTGGATTGATAAAAAGAAAAGTACGGAGTTTATTACTTCTAATGATATTGTTGCTCAAGAATTATACGATTATGATAAAGACCCTTTAGAAACTACCAACCATTTTGGTAGCCCTGAATATAAATCCATTCAAGAAGAATTGATAGGCTATTCAAATGCGTATTTTAATTCAGAGGTATTAAAAAGTAAGGGTGCAATGAAGAGTTCCAATCCTATAATTGTGGGCGCTACACTGAATCATAATTCGCTTAATACTATAAAAGAACAACTATTTTTAAAAGATTTTAAGTACCTAACACCAGCCAATGCGGCAAAACAAACGAAAATTCATCCAAAACCAAACGTATGGAATTGGCAGCCTATAGATGACTTTATCAGTCTAGCTCAAAAACACGATTTACAAGTTCGTTTGCATGGACCTATCTCTCCTCAAGCATCAAAATGGGCTAAAGAAGATCACAGAACTCCCACAGAATTGAATCAAATCATGACAGAATTTGCAACAGCTTTTGCAATTAGATTTAATAGGGAGCCTACTGTAAAATGGATGGATGTAGTAAACGAAACCATACTTTCTAACGGTAAATGGGTTGGCCCTAAAAAAGGGACTCACAAATGGGAAAATCCATGGTTAAAAATGGGATTAGATGAAAACGGTTATCCGCTTTATATTTTAAAAGCCTTTGAAATTGCTACAAAGCACGCTCCTAATATTAAGCTAGTATATAATCAAAATGCTGGGATGCAAACTGAAATGTGGGATAAAGTTAAAGAGACCGTATTGTATGTGAGGTCTAAAGGCTATCGGGTAGATGGTATTGGATGGCAAGGACATATCGGCTTAAGTCCAACAACAAAAGCATTAAAGGAACATACCGATGTAGAATTAAAAAAATTATCAAATTTAATAGATTGGGCACATCAAAACGATTTAGAGTTTCATGTCACCGAACTCGATTATTTTATGAAAGATAATAGCAAATCAAACGAAGGTTTTAAAAATCAAGCTGAGTTTTATCAGAAATTAATTAATGTTTTACAGGAGAAAACAAAATCAGGTGTTGTGACACTTAATCTTTGGGATATTGGTGAACGCACTAAAAAAGGAAAAGAAGGTGCTTTCCAATCCATTTACGATTCAAATTTTCAGCCAACACCAACTTATAACGTCATTAAAAATATAAACGAATAATATGTTTAAAAGAGTAATTACCAAAGGAGCTGTATTGAGTTTCATAGTAACGATGTGCAGTTCTTATGCACAAAATTCAACTAATCTTACGTCAGATTCAACCCCTTTATATTTAGATCCATCACAACCTACTGAAAAAAGGATAGACGATTTAATGGGAAGGATGACCTTAGAAGATAAGGTATATCAAATGAATCAATTTGTTGGATTGGACCATATGAAACAAGGAAACCCTAACGACGATAAAGAAAATAATGATGCACAGGGCTTTTACAAAACACTTTCTGTTAATGATGTTTCTAAGATGTGTGAAGAAGGGAAAATAGGTTCTTTTTTACATGTTCTAACCGCTAAAGAAGCAAATTACTTGCAAGAATTGGCATTAAAATCTCCACTTAAAATTCCTGTACTAATAGGAATTGATGCGATACATGGGAATGCTTTAGTCTCTGGTACAACGGTATATCCATCTCCAATTGGATTAGCATCTACATGGGATGATAATTTTTTGTATTCCATAGGAAAACAAACCGCGAAAGAGATGAGGGCAACCGGAAGCCATTGGACCTTTACACCCAATATAGATATATTAAGAGACCCACGCTGGGGTCGTGTTGGAGAAACTTTAGGGGAAGATCCTTTCATGGTTGGTAATATGGGTGCTGCTATGATTAATGGATTTCAACAAGGTGATTTTACGGGAACTCAAAAAGTAATTGCTTGTGTAAAACATTTAATTGGTGGAGGAGAATCTGTAAATGGACTCAATGCTGCTGCTGCAGATATTTCAGTCCGTACGCTAAAAGAAATTCATTTACCTCCTTATAAGAAAGCCATTGATGCAGGAGTCTATTCCATGATGGCTGCACATAATGAGATCAACGGCATTCCATCGCATATGAGTAAATGGCTCATGACGGATATTTTAAGAAACGAATGGAATTTCAAAGGGTTTTATGTAAGTGATTGGCTAGATATCGAACGTATTAATACCCTGCATCATACCGCAAAAGACATGAAAGAAGCCGCTTATTTATCGGTGGATGCTGGTATGGATATGCACATGCACGGTCCATTTTTTACAGATGCTATTATTGAATCTGTAAATGAAGGGAAGCTTTCAATAAATCGTGTAAATGATGCTTGCCGTAAAATTCTAACTGCTAAGTTTAAATTAGGATTATTTGAAAACCGATTTGTAGATTTAGAGAACAAAGGAGAATTACTTTTTACAGAAAAACATAAAGCAACTGCGCTAGAGTCTGCTAGAAAAGGGATTGTATTACTTAAAAATAATGGGATATTACCCTTACAAAAAACGATTTCAATAAAGAAACTATTTGTTACAGGCCCCAATGCAAATAATCAATCTATTTTAGGAGATTGGCATGCTGCTCAACCTGATGAAAATGTAATCACTATTTATGAAGGAATTAAAACTTTAGGTGAAACCAAAGGCTATGCTGTAGACTTTTTTAATTCTGGAGAAAATATTAGAGAGATTCAAAGTTCTAAAATTCAGGAAGCTGCAGAAAAAGCCAAAAATGCAGACTATGCTATTATTGTTGTAGGAGATAATTCTATGCGCTATAAATGGAAAGATAAAACGGCTGGTGAAAATATGGGGCGTGCCAACCTAGATTTGTTTGGCAAACAATTAGAATTAGTTCAAGCTATTGAGAAAACAGGAACCCCAGTAATCATAGTTTTGGTAAATGGAAAACCAATTTCTGAACCTTGGCTACAAAAAAATATTCCTGCTATTTTAGAATCTTGGGAGCCGGGAAATTTAGGAGGCCAAGCGGTAGCTGAAATTTTATTTGGAGACATAAATCCAAGTGGAAAATTGCCTTTAACTGTGGCAAGAAGTGTTGGTCAGTTAAGAATGATATACAATCACAAACCCTCTGCTTATTTTCATAAATATGCCGATGAGAAAAATACGCCATTATATCCTTTTGGATTTGGTTTAAGTTATACCAAATATAGTTATAACGCACCAAAATTGTCAAGTAAGACATTCAAACAAGGTGAAGCCGTAACAGTGACTGTTGAGGTCACTAATAGTGGAGAAATTGATGGCGAGGAAATTGTTCAATTATATATCCGAGACAAAGTGAGTAGCGCTACAAGACCCGTGAAAGAATTAAAAGGCTATCAGCGTGTGGCATTAAAAGCAGGGGAAACAAAAACAGTAAGTTTTACCATAGATGCCGAAAGTTTAGCGTTTTATGATATCAACATGACCTATTGTGTAGAACCTGGCGAGTTTACTATAATGACAGGATCTTCTTCAAACGATAAAGATTTAAAATTAACTACCTTAGAAGTCAATAATAGAATTGAATTATAACATGAAACATCCATAACTAAAACTTGATACCCAAGGAAATGATTATATGGATGCACCAAGTGACCGATAAAAAACAATAAATATAAACACATGAAACATTCTAAATTTGTTGTCATAACATGTCTTTTAGTTTTTTTAAGTTGTAAAACAACAAAGGAAAACCAGGCGTTGACATCTGCCAAAAAAAACGTGTTATTTTTAATGATAGACGATTTACGTCCTGAATTAAGTGTTTATGGACAAAATCAAATTAGTAGCCCCAATATTGATGCCTTAGCCAAATCAGGTGTTACCTTTAATAGAGCCTATTGTAATGTGCCTGTTTGTGGAGCCTCTAGGGCTAGTATCTTAACGGGAGTGAGACCTACAGCCAAGCGTTTTTTAAAATATAATGCGAGTATTACAAAGGAAACCCCCACTATTCTGACATTGGTAAAGCATTTTAAAAATCAAGGATATACGACCATTAGTAATAATAAAATAACGCATATAAAGAGAGATATTAAAGACTGGGATGAGGAATGGTATCCTTATGAGAAAGGTTGGCGTGATTATCAATCTAAAGAGAATATAAATTTAGAAAACAACGGTCAACATGGGTACGCTTATGAAAATCCAGATATTGATGATGTTGCTTATTATGATGGTAAAACGGCAAATAAATCAATTTTAGATTTAGAAAAATTAAAAGCAGAAGGGAAGCCATTTTTTATGGCTGTTGGGTTTGTCAAACCACATTTGCCGTTTAATGCACCAAAAAAATATTGGGATCTGTACAAGGAATCTGAAATCACCTTACCAAAAAACACATCTTTCTCTAAGTCTGCACCAGAAATAGCCAATCATTCTTGGGGAGAGTTACGTTATTATCAAGATATTCCTAAAAATGGACAAGTCTCTGATGCCGTTGCTAAAAAGTTGATACACGGCTATTATGCTTCTGTAAGTTATATGGATGCGCAAGTAGGAAAAGTTTTAAAAGAACTTAAAGACTTGGGGTTAAAAGACAACACCGTTGTTGTTTTAGTGGGGGATCATGGTTGGAGCTTAATGGAACACGGACTATGGGTAAAACATAGTAATTTTGAAGTGGCGCTTCAAGTCCCTTTAATAATCAGTGCTCCCAATATCCCGAAAGATAAGCGCAGTAATTCGATTGCAGAATTGGTAGATTTATATCCCACCTTATGCGAATTGGCAACCATTTCTATTCCACCACATGTAGATGGTGAATCTTTGGTTGAAGCCTTACAAATACCTTCAAAAGTATTTAAAAACACAGCCTTGGCGCGTTGGCAAAAGGGGGAAACTCTAATTGCAGATCATTTATTTTATACAGAATGGCAAAAAAATAATAAAACAATAGCAAAAATGCTCTACGATCATACTACCGATTCAGAAGAAAACAGAAATTTGGCAATTGAAGCATCCTTCGCAGGAACTGTAGACAGTTTGAGTGCAATTTTAAACAACAGATTAAAATCAATAAAATGAAAAATAATTTTACTAAAAGTTTGTGCGTGTTAACGCTATTATTTGGGTTTTTAAATTCTTGTAATTTAGAAAAGTCTACTACCAATGTTACAGCAAAAGGAGTACCAGCTGTGAAACCCAATATTATTTACATCATGGCAGATGATTTAACCACCCAGGCTATAAGTGCTTATGGTGGGATTTATAAAGATATTGCACCAACCCCCAATATTGATAAAGTTGCTAAAGAAGGGATGCTATTTCAAGATGTTTTGGTCACTAATGCTATTTGTGGACCAAGTAGAGCGGCTATATTAACAGGGAATTATAGTAACTTAAATGGATACTATAAAAACGAAAGTGGAGGAAAGTTTAATTCAGAGCAGTGGACGTTTCCACAAGAATTTCAAAAACAAGGCTATAATACGGGCTTATTTGGTAAATGGCACTTAGGAACAGATCCAGTTGGATTCGATAGTTTTAAATACCATAATTCTGCAGGACAACAAGGCCATTATTGGGATCCTCTTTTTAATGAGAATGGAATTGATGTAAAAGAGAAAGGCTATGCGACTAATTTAAGCACGGATTTTGCATTGGATTGGCTCGATTCAACAAAAACTTCCACGGAACCATTTTTAATGATTCTACAATACAAAGCGCCCCATAGACCATGGGAACCAGACACAAAGTATGAAACATTATGGGATGAGATAGAAATGCCTTATCCGGCAACATTTAATGATACTTACGAAGGACGTGAAAAGACGGCCGGAGATACGGAAATGACGATGGAATATTTTAGTCGTAGAGATATGAAATTAGAGCGTCCAAAGGATCTGAAAAAAGGAAGAGAAAGTATCAAATGGGATTTCTATGGCGCTAAGCCAGGAGAGATCGTTCAGCCTGATGGGATGAGTGATGAAGAAGGAAGAAAATGGAGGTATCAAAACTATATTAAAGATTATCTCGCCTGTGTAAAATCAGTTGACGATAATGTTGGACGGGTTTTAGACTATTTAAAAGAAAATAATCTTGAAGAAAACACCATTATTGTATTAACTTCAGATCAAGGTTTCTATTTAGGCGATCATGGGTTTTTTGATAAACGATTTATTTACGAAGAATCTTTAAGAATGCCTTTTATGGTGAAATATCCTAAAAAAATAAAGGCTGGAAGTGTAAATGAAGACATTATTACAAATATAGATTTTGCGCCAACCTTATTAGAATTAGCGGGTATTTCGACGACTCAAAAAATGCAAGGCACTAGTTTTGTTCCTGTTTTAGAAGGGAATACTCCAAAAGATTGGCAGGATGCAATGTATTACCATTATTATGAGTTTCCGTTTTGGCATCATGTACAACCACATTATGGTATAAGAACTCAAAATTATACCTTAGCTCATTTCTATTATAATATTGATGTTTGGGAATTATATGATTTAAAAAAAGATCCAGGTCAAGTGAAGAATATTTATAAGGACCCAAATTATGCTGAGGTGACCGCTGAGTTAAAGGTCAAATTAAAAAACTTAATGATCAAATTTGAGGATAATAAAAGCTTGGTAGATTTTAGAAAAATAACCGATACTGATTTTGGTAGAATTGTAGATGACATCAAGGATGAAGAATCTGTACAACAGATTTTAACTAAAAAAGAAGATTAAATATATAATCCTTTTAAACTAAAATCATGATTAAGAGATGTTTGTTTTTATTAGCGATGCTCTTAATCATGATTTTTTCTTGTCCACTTATAATTGACCCGCACTACCAATATAGCCACCAAATACGTCTCTTGTATCCAATACTATCGTTGCGTATTCTCGGCTTGTCCATTCTGGTGCGGTTGCTCCTGAGTTTACAGACAGCATTTGTCCAGTCGTTCCTATTCCTAGATCAACCCACTTTGTTCCATCAGCATTTCCTTCTACAAATTTCCAAACTTTAGTGCCGTCTTCTGAAGATGTTATTTTTATTTTGTATCCTGATTGTAAGTGTGTTATAGTATTTGGATCAGTATCTACTACACTGCATATCCTGAATTATAATTATGTGCCATGTTTATTTAATTTATTTTTATACTATTGTTAAATCTGCGTCTACAAGACTAAAATAGTTTTCATTATCATTTTTATGTAATATATAATTGAACTGATGGTATGTTATTATTTACAAGACTATAATGTTTATTTTAATTTGCATTTTTTAATTATTTTAAGGTGTTCTTCTTAAAAACACCGCTACTCGTGCATTAGTAACGTTTCCAATTTCAGTAACAGTTCTAAAACCAATACTAGTACCTGCAGGAATGGCAACAGGCGTAGCAAGTATTTCCGTATATACCATATTATTGGGATTTCCTGAAGCTGTAAATGTAAATAAATTAGTATTTGTATTTGAATTTATAATAGCCATTTCTATCGTATCTGCCGCTCCATTATTATCTGCATTAAAACTTACAGCGTAAGCTTCCCAATCTTCAGGAAGCGGTATTCCTATGTTACCGCTTGCTCCATCACCAAAAGACCATTCTAACTGATTACTTCCCAAACCAGCACTTTCTTCAGCCCAAATCACTATTTTTTCATATGGAACATAATTCGTTACAAATTGGTACGGTACTTCTGAGAATGTAAAAGCATTAAGGTCGTCTCCAATCTCTCCAGTACCAATCCCATAATTTGTACTACTATTTGTGGTTGTTGCCATTCCTGCAGTTATATTATAAAGAGAAAGTGATTTTGCAACTCCTGTTGTGTTTTTAAAGCCTGTCAACTTCATATAGGTGTACGGTCTTGTGCCTGCACTAGTTGTATATAATAAAGGAACACTCACATACTCAACTATCCCTGTAGATGTATCAGTAAGTGCCGCTACAAATCGACCTGACGTGTTGGGATTTAGACTCCTGAATTTTATTGCAAAAACAGATTGTGCGTTTTTAACTTGATGAGTAGCTGCGGGATTCAATGTTCCGAAATTTTGTGTATAAGCTCCAGAATTAACAGCTGCAAGTTTTGCATCTGTTGAACCTACTATGGTGTTTGACGCTGCGATAGCATTGTATTCTGTTTCTGAAATTGGTGTAGCTGTTGCTCCTGTTTCCACCCATTCTGTGCCTGTAACCGTCGATGACAATACTTGTCCTGCTGTTCCTGCACTATTACCACTATCGAAAATTGCACCAGTAATGCGGGCATTACCAACAACGTGTAATTTTTGAGAAGGTGAAGTAGATCCTATACCAACACTACCTCGGAAATAGGAAAGGCCATCACTTCCACGAATACTAGAAAGTAAAGTACCTGCGGAATTTTCAAAGATAAAACCATTAGCACCACCACTGCCAGCTCTAAAACGAATAGAATGGCTGTTAAAGCCAGCTCCACCTGGAGCAGAACCACCAGACAAGGATCTTGTAGCACCAGACTGTCCCATATAAATACCCCAATTAGAATCGTTATTATTCCACATATAAATACCCCTTCCAGTTCCTCCATTCTGTGTCCCTTGAACTACAAATCTACCTCCAGTAGTGTTTCTAAATGTACCAGTAACATCGAGAGTTTCTGTAGGTGCAGTATTAGAACCAACACCAACAGCACCAACCCTAGCAACAGCAGAGGTCTCATCTTCACCACCAACGCCCCAAGCATCGCCATCGGCTCCACTAGGCGCTGTTATCCAATCCGTACCAGTAGCTGTTGAAGATAAAATTTGCCCTGATGTACCAGCACTATTACCACTATCGAAAATAGCACCAGTTATGCGAGCGTTACCTGTAACTTCTAATTTTTGTGTTGGTGTTGTAGTCCCAATACCTACATTTCCATTGACATCTACTATAAAATTGTCAGATGTTAAGATTCCGCTTATGGTAGTAATATCATTAGTAGCATATAAATCTATCTGAGACAAACCAGTACCCAAGAAATTACCAGAAATACCAGCTCGTGATGTACCAGTTACAGCTCCTACTCCAGTGAAATCAGTTCCAGACCAATCGTTTTGGGTAAACGTTATGCTGTTAATTAAGTCTGAAGGTTCTATAGCAGCGTTATATTCTTGTCTTAGATAAAGACGGATTTCATCATTTGTTAAATCATACACTACAGCTGCGCTATAAGAAGTGTTAGCTAAAACAGAAGTAGTATTGTAAATAGTAGACGTGTTTCCTGCATATACTCTAAACTGACCCCCAGTGATAAGAAAATCTGTACCAAGACTACTTCCCCCAGTCTCATAAATTGTTTGGGTAGTAGTTACATCTGATCCTGTGGTAAATGTGACGTAAATAATAGCGTCACCAAGTGTGTAATCTGAAGGGAGACTAAAACTAGTTCCTCCATTAACCCTAGATTCAACAGGAGTGTTATTACTCAAACTCGCGGTTGCTACTCTGAAATCATTAACAACATCAAGACTATAGGCAGGAGAATTTGTCCCAATACCTACATTTCCAGTTGCGGTGATTACCGCTCGTTCAACTCCTGCTGTATCAAAACGAATAATATCTTCATCGGCGCTTTCTTCAACTTGAACCTGTGTATCGCCGTCAGTGTCGATAAGGGTAGATGAAGCAGATGCAGATGCTGAATCAATCCAGTTTGTTCCTGTAGCTGTCGAAGATAAAACTTGTCCACTAGTTCCAGGGTCATTTGAAGTATCATAAAATGCTTCTCGTACCCTTATACTCCCGTCGACATCCAGTTTTTGTGAAGGAACATGACTCCCTAAAGCAACAAAACCATCACTGTTTCTAATTTTAAATAAAACAGCGGGGTCATCATGTCTAGTTAGAGGGCCTCCTGTAGTAGTGTGGCCGTAGGTTAGGTAACTTTTTAGATAAGGTTGTCCGAAAAAGGATCTTGTGTTTGAATCTCCTGTGATAGACCAAGTTATACCACCACCTCTATAGACGTGATGAGTATCAAATCGTAGAAATTGTTGAACAAGTCCAGATCCTGATAAGGAGCGTAGGATCACTGTAGGCGTTACAGTTTTAAATATTCCACTCCCAGTTACATCTAATACTTCTGAAGGATTGGATTCTCTGATCCCCACACGCCCTTGGGTAATCACCATCTGCTCAATCCCATTGGTATCAAAACGAATGATATCATCATTGGGAGTTTCTTCTACCTGAACTTGGGTGTTGCCGTCAGTGTCGATAAGGGTTAAGGCTCTTGAGGCTTGTACCGATTCCCAACTGTCTCCATCCCAAATTTTTGTAATGTTAGTTGTGGTGTCCTCCCAAACATCCCCCTGTATTGGTGGGGGGGCAATTGGAGCTATTGCTGACTCAGTTACTAAGTTCCCAGCGATCTGTTTTGTTCCTTTATTATCAATGCTTGTCACACGCTGTCCAAAAATCGTTGTAGAAAAAAATACAATTAAAAAACAAGATATTAAAAAACGCCTCTTACATAAAATAAGAGTGGGATTAACGATAATAGTATACATATTTATAACTTATAAAAATCGGTTAATTTAACGATCAATCAATCTAAAGATTGCTCTAGGCCTCTACCCCCAAAAGCGCGTCTTTATAAAAGTACGCGCTTTGGTGTGAGGTTAATTCTAGAGGTTATTTCACCCATTGAACTTCGAAAGTATCCCCTGCATATATGGTAAAATTTGTTGTACCAGTTACAGTAACGACATTTGCCGTAACCGCAAAATCAGTTCCATAAATCAATTTGGCGCCGTTTCTGTACACCCATATTTTACCTCTATCGGTGGCAGCTGTTACAATCCCTGTTGTTGTAATGACAATTGCATTAGCAGTTTCTTCTGCAGCATCTGCTACATCGTCTGAAAAGCCAGACTGAATAAGGTCGGTTGCTAAGAGTTTTTTTAGTTCTCCTGTAGCTTCATCACGTACCACTAGAGTCCATCCTGTGTCTGTAGAAAGTGTGGTGTTACCACTAGTACTGGCATCATGTCCAGATTGGGTGGTTGCAGTAGTAGCTGAATTACCCGTTTCTAGTTTTAGTCCATCTAGGGAAAAAACAGAGCCGTCTGCATCAATGTAGGTGTTAGAAGAAAGTTCACCACCTAACTGCCAAGTTGTTGTGGTACGGTTTCCTGCTTCTGTGGAAGTAATGGTAGTGATTCCATTGTTTGACTGGAGGTACTTAATGGTACCCTTGTTGTCAATTAATTTAACAGACACTCCATCGGCATCTGCTTGTGCTACATCATCAGCACCACTCGTTGTCTGTGCTTGTAGGGCATTACCTACTGTAAGCATTAAGGCGAATACGCCCAATTTTACATACTTGATTTTCATTGCATTTTAGATTAAGGTTAATAATTATTTTAGTTTTAAGGTTTGTTTGTTCTATTATTATTTATAGTTAATTGGGAAATTGTACAATTCTTATTTCATCTCCCGTATAACAAATGGCTTCAGGTTCTATTTCTAGAATTGCACTATTGATTATTGTAAATTTTATTAGTACACCATTACGGTATACATCAATTTTATCGGGAGTCACTATTGGTAAAGGAGAGTGAAACTGTCTTTGTCCATTATTTGCAGTAATTGTACGCGTAACTTTTTCAGGAAAAAGACTGCCTAGAGACGCTCTTGTTATAACCCCTGTAGTCGTATTTACCGTAAGTGCATTATGAGTCGTCACATTTGGAGAAATTTCTTGTAATCCATTTATAGCAAACGTGTTATTTGTATCTGTATTTATTTGAGTAGGTTCACTCAGGCTACCTCCTAATTTAACAATCCCACTAGAACCATTATAGAGCCCATTAGCAACCCCCATTCTAGCACTACTACTTTGCGGCAAATACAATATTTTTTGAATATCTAGAAACTCATAGCCCTGGTTTTGACTGTGAATAAAAATTTCAACGTTCAAATATTTTAAATTTCCATCCCAATCAATAGCCTTGAAAGTTGAAAACAAAGGGGTTCCATCTCCAACAATTAAAGACACCATCCCGTTTTCATCCGTTGTGGTGGTTTGTTCTTCAGTATATATATCTTCAAATGTTTCACGTGTAATTGAGAAACGAAAGGAAACGTCTTCAAGACTTAATGGTACTTGATTCTGCTTAATATTTGCTCCAGGAATTTGAATTTCTTCAGAATTGGAAATGTATGCTTGATAATTAAGTCCTGCGGTTTGAGTAAACATTCTTTCACTTATAAAAATGAATATTAAAATTATTACTATTTGCTTTAAAATTGTACTAACACCTATACCTAATTCTGCTGGCTTCGAATATTTATTGTCAAGCGTATTAACGCCAATATTGTTTTTAAAATTATCAAACGAGGCATTTGAAAGAGACGTTTCTAAATAGGCCGCATCCTTTGTATATCCCAAGGGAAAACTAAATAAACACACACAATATTTAAGAATATTCATATAATTATTTTAATAGATTCCTTTAATTAATTTTTTTATAAATTTCTGATCTCCACTCGATACTCTTATAATATAACTCATCTCTGCCAACCAATTGGTTCGTATTGAAACTAGACTAGTCGGTTGAAATTGTTGATTTAAAACCAAACGACCTCTTATATCAAAAACTTCTACCACTACAGGATAGGTTGTTAGTTTAGAAAATTTAATATTTATATAGTCTTTAAATGGATTTGGAGATAAGTTAATAGTTTCCACAAAGTCAGAGTTAGTGTTATCAATTTTGTACACTTTTATATTATTAAGAAACCCTTGCTGAACAGAATTTATAGATATTTTTGATAATCCTACCACACCATTTTGACCGATACTTTGTTGTACTTTGTTTGTTTTAGTTGTTCCTGCTGCATCTGTATAGTCATAAATAACATTGCTTGAGCCTACTTGTGTTAGTACTGATTTAATCAACTTAGTTGACTGATTTTCTATTATTGAAGTCTGAGCTAACATTTTATCAACTAAAAATATAAGAAAGAGTATAATTAGGTAACGCATATCAAATATCATTTATATTTTTTTCCCATCTAATCTAGATGGTTAAAATTATGACACTATTTTAAAAAAAAGAAGTGACTAGTTGTTCTTTGATACGGGGCTATCTATTCTATAGTAAATATTTGTAATTAAAAGGAATAATTAAAAAGATGAATTTCTCAATGCTTTGCCTCTATGTTTAGCTGAAAAGTTTGAAAAACGGAGAGTTCTTCACAACACTCTGAAAAAGTGTAATTTCAATTTATGGGAGAATACATTTTCAAAAGACATAATAAAACATCTCTATCTTATCATTTCGTATTCCCTTTGAACTATAGTAGATCAGTTATAAATGAAGAAATAAGAAAAGGATTAAAAGAGTTTCTCTCTAAAAAAAAATATAAACAACTGTTATTCCTTCCAAGTGCCGCCATATGTGAAGTCCAGATTGTCTTTTTTGACATTTAGTAGGCATTTTTTACAAACAAACACCCATTCTTTGGAGTTTTATATTGTACTCTGTACATCGTCGTATAATCTACTTTACAAATAGTACAGTATTTAATTCGTTGTTTCATGTGTTTATATTTATTGTTTTTTTAAAGACACATGCTGTTCGCTATTCATCATTCCTTTGGGTGATAATCCTTTTAACATGCTCGTTTCATAAATCACCTAAGTCAATAAGTGTCTTATCTAACGTACTACTTTATAACCCATTTACAATTATCTTTTTATACCTCCCGAGCAACCCTTGGAGCAACCCTAAAAACCAAAAAACCCGTAAATCATTATTTATAAATGAGTTACGGGATAATTTTGTGGTACCTCCAGGAATCGAACCAGGGACACAAGGATTTTCAGTCCTTTGCTCTACCAACTGAGCTAAGGTACCATTGCCTTAGCGGGTGCAAATATAAAATGTTTTTTTACATCTACTAAAGAAAATTAGAAAAATGTGTTGTATTTTTGAAATTATTTAAGGAAACAAAGATGAATCTAATTATAGATGTTGGGAATACAAAAGTGAAAGCAGCTGTATTTGAGGGAGATACAATAGTAAGTATTGCTGTCTTTGAGCACGAAATGATTTTATCAGAAATAAAAAAAATAGTAAAGAAACAGCCTATTTCTAATGCAATTTTATCAAATGTTGCTTTAATTGCAACCGATACCCTGAAAAAACTTCAAGCAATTGTTGCGTTTAGTACTGTTTCTTCAGAAACCAAAGTACCTTTTGTAAATTTATATAAAACACCAACGACTTTAGGAGTTGATCGAATTGCTCTAGTTGCAGGAGCTGTTTGTGAGTTTTCAGCTAAAAATGTGTTGGTAATTGATGCGGGTACTTGCATTACTTACGATTTTGTAAGTGCTAAAAGAGACTATATAGGAGGTGCTATAGCACCAGGAATACAGATGCGGTTTCATTCGCTACATCATTATACGGCCAACTTGCCTTTGTTCGAAAAAAAGGAAGTCGACAATTTCATTGGACATACGACAAAAGAAAGTATGAATTCTGGTGTTGTAAACGGCGTACTTCAAGAAATTGAGGGCGTTATTGATCAATATAAAATGAAATATATGGATTTAACAGTTGTTTTAACAGGAGGAGATTCAAAATTCTTGTCAAAACAATTAAAAAGTAGCATATTTGCCAAGCAAAATTTACTCCTAATCGGATTAAATAAAATATTGATACATAACCTACACAAATGATTAGAAACCTTTTATTCGTTTTTTTACTTATAGCCTCTGTAGCTACAACAGCACAAAAAACAAACCAATCACCTTATTCTTTTTTTGGTATCGGAGAAGGGTCTAATCCCGTTACTGTAGAGCAAAGTGCTATGGGAGGTATTGGAGTTGCTTATAGTCATTATAAGTACTTAAACTTTACAAATCCTGCAGCCTATGCAGATTTAAAATACGCAACCTATTCTTTTGGTGTCTTAAATACCGAACTTACCATCGATGATGGTGTTAAAAATGAAACCTCAAATTCGACAAGTTTAAGCTATTTCACTTTGGCGCTCCCTGTGGGTTCTAAAGCAGGAGTGTCTATAGGAGTTCAACCTGTTTCATCTGTTGGATATTCTTTGACAAATTTGGATACTTCTGGAACGATTACTGAAGCTAATATTTTTAGTGGTGAAGGGGGCGTAAGTAGAGTGTATGGTAGTTTTGGAATCAAGTTATTTAAAAATATTGCAGTTGGAATTGAAGCGGGTTTCAGTTTTGGAAGCATAGAAAAAAGCATTACAAATCAAATTCAAAATGTGTCTTTACTGACAAAATATAAAGAAGACCTTTTGGTTAGAGGAGGTACTGTAACGCTTGGTACTCAATATAAAAAAGCACTTAAAAACAAACTAGAATTGAGTGCTGGAGCCACCTTAAAAATGGGAAATAATTTAAAAGTAACAGGAGATGATTACCTCTATTCTTTTACTTTTATCAATGGCAATTCTGAGTTTCCAAGAGATACCATTTCTCAATCTCGTATTAACGGAAATTACAAACTGCCTTTAAAAGCAACGATAGGTGCCGGTCTGGGACAATTCGATAAATGGTATGTAGGTTTAGAATTTGAAAGTCAAGATGCCATAGAAACTGAAGGTTTGTTAGATAGTTCGAATGCTGGTTTTCAATATGGAATATCAAATAGAATTTCTTTAGGAGGTTATTATTTGCCAAAAGTAAATTCAATATCAAGTTACTGGGAACGAATTACATACAGAGCGGGTGTCCGTTTTGAAAAGACTGGGTTGTTGGTAGATGGATCCGTTCCGTATACAGATTTCACTTCTGTACACGACTTTGGCATATCTTTTGGACTAGGTTTGCCATTGAAACAATTATCTACAATGAATATGGGTTTTGAGTTTGGTAAAAGAGGATCCATTACGAATAATTTAATTCAAGAAAATTATTTTAATTTTAGATTAAGTTTATCTTTAACAGATACAAACTGGTTTCAAAAAAGAAAAATAGATTAACAAAATAAATAGAATACGATGAATAAAATTACGTTTTTATTAGCTGCACTGTTATTATTAGTTTCCGTAAAATCAAATGCACAAGAGGATATAAAAAGAGAATGTACTATTAAGTACAACCTTTTTAAAGGAGATTACCAGTCGAAAAAGTATGAAGAAGCTTATGTCAATTGGATTTACTTAATGGATAATTGTAACGATTTATCTGTAAATATTTATAAATTTGGTTCAAATTTAGCAGAAGATGTTCGAAAAGATCCTGTATTAGCAAAACGAGTTTATGAACAAAGGTTGCAGTATTTTCCCAAAAAGAATCCAGCAAAAGTACATAGTGATTATGCTACTTATTTAGCAAAAAACAAATTAGTTTCCGAAGACGAAATTTTTTCAATTTTAGAAAAAGGATATATGATTGACCCTACTAAAATGGGTGTTAAAAATTTATACATGTATTTCCAAGGAGTTACGGATAGAAATAGAGATACCAATCCTCAAAAAGTATTTGATACCTATGATGATGTTTTAGAAAACGTAACGATAAAGTTAGAAGGATATGCAGCGAAGCTTAAAAAATTAACAACAGATTCTACAAAGGTTTTAGGGAAAAGAGAAAAATCTTTGTTAAGAGCCTATACAGTTAATTCAAAAGCTTTAGGAACTGTAGAAAGTAATTTAGACGTTATTATTTCTGAAATTGCTACTTGTGAAAGATTAGTACCTTTGTATCAAAGAGATTTTGAAGCGAACAAAACAAACGCTGTTTGGTTAAAAAGAGCGGTTTCTAGAATGTTTAATAAAGGTTGTCAATCGGAGCCTTTATTTGAAATTCTCGTAAGAGCCTATGCAGAAGCCTCTCCATCTCCAGAAGCATATGCTTTCTTAGCGAGTGTTTTAGAGGATAAAGGAGATGTAAATGGCGCAAGTCAAATGCGCCAAAAATCTTTTGAATTGGAAACAGATCCACTGAAAAAAGCAAAAATAAAATTAAAATTTGCACAGGCAGCAAAAGGGAGAGGACAGTTAAGCAAAGCAAGAAGTTTAGCAAGACAGGCTTTAAAGTTTAATCCTAACTTTGGAAAGGCTTATTTGTTCATTGCGAGATTGTACCAATCAAGTGTAAATAATTGTGGTAAAAACGAATTTGAAAAAAGAATGGTATACGTTGCCGCTTTAAGCAAAGTAAAAAAAGCAGCAGCTGTAGATCCTAGTATTTCTGGAATTGCAGCTAAATATATCAGAAGTTATAGCGGAAATGTACCGAGTAAAAAAGTTATTTTTACTGCAGGTGTAAATCCAGGAAGTAGTTATACGATCAAATGTTGGATTGGAGAAACGGTTCGCGTACCCCAAAAATAATTTCTGTAAAACAGTAATTATTTTATCGTGAAATTATTTTGAATAGCCAATGGTTGCCTTTTTTAATCTTTAAATTTTTTAATTTTTGAATGGTATTCAACAAATATTACAAAAAAGCATTGCTGTAGGAACTCTTACAGTGGTGCTTTTTTCATGTTCCAATAATACCCAAGAGGTTAGAGATTTTTTGGTGTCTAAAAACTTGCCAATTGGGATTGCAAAAGATGCGTTTCACGTTTATAAAGATTCTGGTCGAATTACTTCAAAATTAATAACACCCTTATTACACGATTTTAGTAATAGAAAACAACATCCTTATAATGAATTCCCAAAAGGAATAAAAATCGTAAATTTTGAAGGAAAAGATTCTGTTACGATTACGGGTAATTATGCATTGACGTATTCAAAAACGGCTGTTTCTGAGATTAAAGGAAATGTGGTCGTTTTAAACCATACAGAAAAGTCTCGATTAGAAACCGAACAATTATTTTGGGATCAGAAGACCAAATATTTCTTTTCTGAAAAAGCATTTGTATTGAGTACTTTAAAAGATACTATTTATGGGATTGGATTTGAATGTAAAGAAGATTTAAGCAAACACCTTGCTAAAAAAACAATAGGAAAATTAGAAACTTTAGAAGAAGAATAAAATGAATAAAATTTGGAAATTTTTTCAGTACGGCTATTTACTAGTTGCTTTAATATGTTTATTTGAAGGAATCTTACAATGGAATTCCAACAGAGAAAAAGCAGTTCTATTTCTTGGGGCTTCTATTTTTATTACCTTAGTGTTTTTCTTTAAAAGACATTTTAGGAAGAAAATTGAAAAGCGCAAGCAATAAGTAACTACTTTCAAGGTTAAAAAACCAGTAGCAAACCAATAGATTATTTAAATTTCTTAATGGAAATTGAAGTCATAATTATCAGTATCTCAATAGTCCTTTCCGCCTTTTTTTCGGGAATGGAAATCGCGTTTGTTTCTGCAAATAAACTGCATCTTGAATTAGAGAAGAAACGCGTAGGTTTTATTCCTAAAATTTTAAATAGAATTACCCAAAAATCATCAAAATTTATCACCACCATGTTGGTTGGTAATAATATTTCTTTGGTAGTTTATAGTTATTACATGGGAGGCTTTTTAGTTAAAATTCTCCCGCTATCTGGCTTTAATGATTTTTCTATTCTTCTAATACAAACGATTATTTCGACCATTTTAATCTTAGTTACTGCTGAGTTTTTACCTAAAACTATTTTTAGAATTTATGCAAACGAGGTTTTAAAAATATTTGTCCTTCCTGCCTATGTTTTCTATCTTTTATTTCACTTTTTTTCAGAATTTATTACGTTCATTTCCGACTTTTTTTTACGTGTTTTCTTCAAAACAAATGCAGACCAACAACAAACCGAATTTAGTAAAGAAGAACTAGGGAACTATATTTCAGAACAGATAGAAGAAACTAGGGAAGAAGAGCTTGATTCTGAAATTCATATTTTTCAAAATGCATTAGATTTTCAGAAGGTAAAAGCAAGAGAGGTAATGGTTCCAAGAACCGAAATCGTTGCTGTAGAGCTCCACGAAAAAGTAGCCAATCTAAAAAATACTTTTATTGCTACTGGTTTGTCAAAACTTTTGGTTTATAAATCTTCATTAGACGATGTAATTGGTTACGTAAACGCTTTCGAATTATTTAAGTCTCCAAAGACAATTAAAGCAATTTTATTGCCTGTTGAGATTGTACCAGAATCTATGATGATCAATGATGTTTTGAACTCCTTAATGAAAAAACGTAAAAGTGTGGCTATTGTGGTAGACGAATATGGAGGAACTTCTGGGATGATTACTGTAGAAGATATTGTCGAAGAACTCTTTGGTGAAATCGAAGATGAACATGACAGCCAAGAGTTTTTGGAAAAGAAAACGGGTGAAAATGAATTTCATTTCTCTGCAAGATTAGAAGTAGATTATTTAAATGAAGAATACAATGTGAATATACCAAAATCTGAAGCCTATGAAACTTTGGGCGGATTTATTATTGAGTACACAGAAAGTATTCCTAAAGAAAATGAGCTAGTAGATATTGAAGGTTTTGAAATCAAAATCTTAAAAATGAGTAGTGCCAAAATTGAAGAAGTATACCTGAAAGTAATTCATGAAGATGCTTAAAGACAAACAATTTATAGAGAACAATTAGAACGCCTTTTCACAGGGTACTAATAAGTAAAAAATCGGTTGCAATATTAAAACCCAAATCGTATATTCGCCTACTGAAATTAAATAAACGACGTATGGCAGTTTTATCAAAAATTAGAGAACGCTCAATGTTCTTAATCATTATAATTGGTTTAGCACTTTTTGCTTTTGTATTAGATCCTTCTACTTTAGGAGATTTTTTCAACTCAAGTAAGGTGAATGAAATCGGAGAAGTAAATGGAGAATCAATCTCAAGAGAAGAGTTTTCTACAGCAATAGAAACTTACAAGCAACAAGCAGGAAATGGTGTTTCTGAAATGCAAGCAAGTAAAACTGTATGGGACAATATTGTTAGAAAAAAAATCTATCAAAATCAGTTAACAGAAGCAGGTGTTACTGTTGGTGAAACTGATATTTGGAACGAAGTTATAAATGCTTCCTCAGTTAAAAATAATCCTCAATTTTTAAATGAAGCAGGTTTATTTGACGAAACAAAATTCAAACAATTCTTAGCAGACACCAAAGAGAATAACACACAAATGTGGGGTGCTTGGTCTAATTATATAAATCAAATTAGAGACAATACAGAAAAAAACACCTATAATAATTTAGTAACTGCGGGTCTTGGAGCTTCTTTAAAAGAGGGAGAATTTAAATATTTTGTAGAAAATACAAAGCTAAATGCACAATTTGTGTTTGTTCCTTATACAACGATTGCTGATAGCTTAGTAGCCGTTTCTAAATCAGAAATAAAGGCTTATATCAATGAAAATGCAAAGAACTTTCAAGTTGATGCATCTAGAGATATCTCTTATGTTAAATTTAATATTAAGGCAACTGCAGCTGATGAGAACGCAATTAAAGATGAGGTTGCTGGTTTCATTGAAGATTTTAAAAGTACTTCCAATGAGAAAGAATTTTTAAGCGAAAATGATGCCGATACAAATATTGATGAAAACTTTCAATTTGAAAGCGCTGTCAATAAAACCGTAGCTCCAGCTATTTTTAAAGGTACGAAAGGGGCTGTTTTTGGACCTTATAAAGACCAAGGGTATTTTAAAATTTCAAAAATTACGGCCGTTTCAAAAATGCCAGATTCTGCAAGAGCAAGTCATATTTTAATTCCTTTTGTTGGTGCACAAAGAGTTGCTCCAGACGTAACAAGAACAGAAGAAGAAGCTAAAAAATTAGCGGACAGTATCTTGAAAGTTGTGAAAAGGAATCGTAGAAAATTTGAAAAATTAGCGAAAGATCTTTCTTCGGATAAAGGCTCTGGCGCTAAAGGTGGAGACTTAGATTGGTTTACTTATACAAGAATGACACCTAAATTTAGAGATTTTGCTTTTGAAGGTAAAAGAGGAGATATTGGGGTTGTTAAAACACCATTTGGATACCATATAATTAAGATTGATGGACAAAAGAACAGACAAACAGTTTTGAAATTAGCCACTTTTGGAAGAAAAATAATTGCTTCCGAAGCGACAGAAAACACTGTTTTTCAAAAAGCAGGACAATTTGCTTTGGCAGTATCTAAAGACAAAAAGTTTTTCGATATCGCGAAAGAAAATAAGTACGTAACCCAACCCGCAATTGGTTTAAAAGTTTTGGATGAAAATGTTCCTGGTTTAGGAAATCAAAGACAAATTATTTCTTGGGCTTTTGGTCGCGATACAAAAATTACAGATTTTAAAACCTTTGATTTAGAAGGAAGTCACGTGGTGGCCTTTGTAACTGCTAAAACAGCAAAAGGACTATTGTCTGCAACAAAAGCAATCAATAGTGTTCGACCAACCTTGATCAATGAAAAGAAAGTAACATTAATTGCGAATACATTTACTGGGAGCACTTTAGAAGAAATCTCTAAAGAAAACAACACCATTGTTAGAAATGGAACAGGGGTTACTTTAAAAAGCCCAACATTGTCTGGAGCAGGTTCTGAACCTAAAGTTGTAGGTGCAATGTTTCATGCAACAGCAAATAAAGTATACAAAAACATCGCAGGAAATAAAGGTGTCTATGCATTTAGGTTAACCAGTAAAGAAACCCCAACAGCTTTGCCAAACTATGAAGCTGTGAGAAATACAATTTCTAGAGGTAGAAAAACAAAAACAACTGTAATTTATGAAGCGATTAAGAAAGCTTCAGAAGTTGTAGATACTAGAGCAAACTTATATGTTGGTAACTAACAGTTAAGCTTTTACTACCAATTTAATTTATTTAAACTAGAATTCGATTGATTCCGCTTTTGAGCGGAATCAATCGAATTCTTAGTTTCCAAGAGTAGTGTTTATAAACACAATGTCACTTCGAGTGAATCTTTTTCAGGAATTTTGTATTGAGAAGTTTTTGATACGACTATAATCCAACTTATTTTAAAATAAAATTCCGCCCAAAGGCGGAATTAATCGAACTGATATCGTTAAATAGTAGCATTTATAAACCCAATGTCACTCTAACCGACATTGGGAAAGTTGTTTTATATCTAAATGTTATTTCTATCCATTCATTGAGATTAAAAACTCATCATTATTTTTAGAAAATTTAATTCTCTCGTTAATGAATTCCATTGCTTCTATAGGTTTCATGTCTGCAAGGTATTTACGTAAAACCCACATACGTTGTACTGTTTTAGCATCTAATAATAAATCATCTCTTCGAGTAGAAGATTTAATCAGATCAATAGCAGGATAAATTCTTCTGTTAGAAATATTTCTATCCAACTGTAATTCCATGTTCCCAGTTCCTTTAAATTCTTCAAAGATTACCTCGTCCATTTTAGAACCCGTTTCTGTAAGCGCAGTTGCAATAATTGTCAATGAACCTCCATTTTCAATATTTCTTGCAGCACCAAAGAAACGTTTTGGTTTGTGTAATGCGTTGGCATCAATACCACCAGAAAGTATTTTTCCAGATGCAGGAGCAACGGTATTATAGGCTCTTGCCAAACGAGTAATTGAATCTAAAAGAATTACCACATCATGACCACATTCAACCAAACGTTTTGCTTTTTCTAAAACAATATTTGCAACTCGTACGTGTTTGTCTGCTGGCTCATCAAAAGTAGAAGCAACTACCTCACCACGCACATTGCGCTTCATGTCTGTTACCTCTTCAGGACGTTCATCTATCAATAAAACAATTTGATATACCTCAGGATGGTTTGCAGCGATCGCATTTGCCACATCCTTTAATAACATTGTTTTACCTGTTTTAGGCTGTGCTACAATCATACCACGCTGCCCTTTTCCTAAAGGAGAAAACAAGTCGATAATTCTCGTTGATAAAGAACTTCCTTTTTCTGCTAAATTGAATTTTTCTTGTGGAAATAATGGCGTTAAATGCTCAAAAGAAACTCGATCTCTAACAATATTTGGGTTCAATCCATTAATTTTTGAAACTCTAATTAAAGGAAAATACTTTTCACCTTCTTTTGGTGGTCTCACATTTCCTTTAACAGTATCTCCAGTTTTCAGACCAAATAATTTAATTTGAGATTGAGAAACATAAATATCATCAGGGGACGATAAATAATTATAGTCAGAAGAACGTAAGAAACCATAACCATCGATCATCATTTCTAAAACGCCTTCGCTTTCTATAATGCCGTCAAACTCGAAATCTGGGTCTTTATATTTATTATTAGATTTATTACCATTACTTTTACTAGAAGGACTCTTGTCTCTGTTTTGGTTATTTTTTTTGTGCGTCGCATTGTTTTTATTCGGATGCGGTTTGTTCAGTTTATTCACAGGTTTTTGTTCCCTCTTTTCTACCTTTGGTTTAGAAAGAACACTCTCGTTCTTCTCTATACTTTGAACCTCTTTATTTACAAGCGGTGTTTTTGGTGGTCTTGGAGCAGGTTTTGTGCGTTCAATAACAGCAGTATCTGCTGTCTTTTCGTTCTTTTGAGCGTTTTCTAAAACGGGAACGTTCGTTGCAATTTTATTTTTTTCAACAATGGGTCTGTTTTCAATAGCCATCGGTTTTACTATTGCTGGAGCTTTTTTAACAACACGTTTTCTTCGAGGCTTTTCTGTTTTCTCAATTTCCGTTTTTTTAGGAGTTGATGTCTCTACTACTTTTGAAGGACTTGCAGCCTGCGTATCTAGAATTTGATACACTAAATCTAATTTTTTTAATTGACTTGTTTTCTCAAGACCAATTGTTTTGGCAATACCTTGTAATTCTGCAAGGGTTTTTGCTTTTAGTTCTGATATTTCGAACATTATAAAATTGTTAAGTTAAATATGAATCTTTGTAAGATATGCGAGTTTTTTTGAATTGTGCTATAGAGTATAGTTCTACAAAATAGCTTTTGGTGTGGTAATTGTACAACAAATATATACAATTTTTTTTAGTTGAGGGTTTTCTTTTTAAAAAAGAATGTCCTACTTTTGTGCTACTATAAATTACAAATGATTCAAAGAATACAAACAATCTATTTATTATTGGCTTCTATTATTTCTGGAGTACTCATTTTTGTCTTTAATTTGTGGAAGTCTATTGAAAAAAATATTTTTGCTTTTGACTTATTACATAGTGAATCCTATTTATTAAAGGGAATTCCTATTTCATTTATAGTATCGGCGCTGTTAGCTTTTGTAGCAATTTTTATATTTAAAAATAGAAAGTTACAATTTGTGATTGGCCGATTGACAATTTTGATAAACCTTATTTTATTAGGAGTATTGATTTATGTATCGCTAACTTTACCTGGAGAGGCTGCTGTTTCTGAGAAAGGTATTGGGATGTTCATACCTGTTTTAGCTGTTTTGCTTCTTGTTTTGGCAAATAAAGCGATTAAAAAGGATGAAGATCTTGTAAAATCTGCAGATAGATTGCGATAAAACTAACATCTTAGTATATTTAGTGCGAAAAAAAACCGAGAATTTATTTCTCGGTTTTTTGTTTTCTGTAATTTTTGAATTGAACCCAAAGTAATTGCAGAAAGTTATAGAAAAAACAGACTAATTTCTTGTAGCGAGTTCAATAATTTCCATATTTTTCACTTCACCATTATCAAGTTCAAAACGCAACATGGTTCTGACTTTATGAAACCCATAGTTTCCTGCAGCACCAGGATTTAAGTGCAACAAATTAAGCTTCTTGTCATATTGCACTTTTAAGATATGAGAATGTCCAGCAATGAAAATTTTTGGGGGGGTTAATTTTATTTCATCACGAATTCTTTGATTGTACCTATTTGGATACCCGCCAATGTGGGTCATCCAAACAGACACTTTTTCAATTTCAAATTTTAAGTCTAACGGAAATTCCAATCGTGCATCCGCACCATCAATATTACCAAAAACAGCTCGCAATGGTTTTAGCTTTTTTAGGCTATCAGTTACTGCCAAATCACCAATATCTCCTGCATGCCATACTTCATCTGCTTGCTTTACAAACTTTAAAATTTGAGCGTCAATAAAACTGTGTGTATCAGACAATAATAGAATTTTCTTCATGTAAAAAAATAAGAATAAAAGTTTAGGGCTTCTATTAGGTTCAAAAGTAATCATAACAAAATAAATTCCGTAATTTTGAGAGCTACAAAAAAACATATTTTCTTGAGGTATTTTATAGAACTTTCTTATAACGGGAAAAATTATCATGGTTGGCAGATTCAACCGGATGTAATTTCTGTGCAAGAAAAACTGAACAAAGCTGTGAGCACCATCTACCAAGAAACAATAGAAGTTGTAGGAGCAGGAAGAACAGATACCGGTGTACATGCATCTCAAATGTTTGCTCATTTTGATACAGAAATAACCTTAGAAGGGGATGTTCCTTATAAATTGAATTCCCTTTTACCTCATGATATTGTTGTCTATAAAGTGTTTCCTGTTGCGGATGAAAAACACGCTCGATTTACTGCAATTAGCAGAAGTTATGAGTATAAAATATGGTTAGGCAGCAACCCTTTTTTATTGGATTTTTCATGGCAAGTTCCTACTCAGAATATAAATGTTGACCACATGAACGAAGCGGCAAAACTATTATTAAACTACACAGATTTTCAAACTTTTTCTAAAGTAAAGACAGATGTGTACACCTATAATTGTGATATTACAGAAGCTGTTTGGAAACAAAATGGTCAGGAACTCATTTTTTATATTTCAGCAAATCGTTTTTTAAGAAATATGGTGAGAGCAATCGTTGGCACGCTTATAGATGTTGGTATGGGTAAAATTTCGATTGCGAAATTTAGCGAAATTATAGAGAGTAAAAATAGAAGTAATGCAGGTTTATCAGTTCCTGCAAAAGGGTTATTTTTAACAAACATAAAATATTAGGTTTTGGGAAGCAAAACAGGAAAAGCTTTTGATTTACAAATTTTTTTAAGACTCATGTCTTTTGCAAAACACTATAAATTAAATTTTTTTATAGCAACAATTTCCACGATTTTATTGGCTTTAGTTTCATTGATAAACCCCTATTTAGTCAAAGAAACTGTAGATAAATACATTTCAGAAAAAGACACTGAAGGACTCGTTAACAACGTGCTGCTAATGTTTGGAGTAGTGATTCTCGAAGTATTACTGCGTTTTGTATTTATTTATTTTGCAAATTGGGTTGGACAACATATTATTAGAGATATACGAGCAAAAACTTTCCGACATATTTTGCAATTTAAAATGTCTTTTTTCGATAAAAATTCTGTTGGGAAATTAGTAACTAGAGTCGTTTCTGACATTGAAACAATTGCTGCTTTTTTTAGTAGTGGCGTTTTTACAATTGTAAGTGATATTTTGCAAATGTTTGCAGTTGCAGCGCTAATGTTTTACTTCAATTGGAAACTAGCTTTTATCGCCTTAGCGGTGTTGCCAATTTTAATTTATGCCACAAGAATTTTTCAAAAAGCAATAAAAGCAACATTTCAAGAAGTAAGAAATCAGGTCGCAAATCTAAATGGATTTGTACAAGAAAGAGTTACAGGAATGAAAATTGTGCAACTCTTTAACAGAGAAAAAATAGCATATAAAAATTTTAATGAGATTAATAATAAACACAAAGAAGCCTACGTAAAAACCATTTGGTATTTTTCAATTTTCTTTCCAATAGCAGAAATTTTATCCTCGATAGGGATCGGTTTAATTGTCTGGTTTGGAAGCAAACAAATTATTGGTGGTTCCGTTCCTGGGCCCGGAACAGTAATGGCTTTTGTGCAAATGGCACAAATGTTATTTAGACCCTTACGTCAAATTGCAGATAAGTTTAACCAATTACAAATGGGAATCGTTTCTGGAGAACGTGTTTTTAAGATCATTGATACCCAGAGTAGTATTGTTAAAAATGGAACGATTAAAGCTGAAAAATTAAAAGGCAATATCAATTTTAAAGAGGTTCGATTTAGTTATATCAAAGGCGAAGAAGTTCTAAAAGGAATTTCTTTGAACGTAAAAAGCGGACAAACCGTTGCAATTGTTGGTGCTACAGGAGCAGGAAAATCAACCATTATCAACTTAATAAATCGTTTTTATGAAATAGATCATGGGAAGATTTGTGTTGATGCGATTTCTATAAACGAGTATACTTTAGAAAGTTTAAGAAATCAGATTGCGGTGGTTTTACAAGATGTCTTTTTATTTTCAGATTCAATATTTAACAATATTACTTTAAAAGATGAAAAGATTTCTTTGGAGGATGTCATCAAAGCAGCAAAACAAATAGGAATTCACGATTTCATCATGACACTTCCTGGAGGTTATCAATACAACGTAAAAGAACGCGGAGTAATGCTATCTTCTGGTCAAAGGCAATTAATTGCTTTCTTGCGTGCATATGTTAGCAAGCCAAGTATTTTAATCTTAGATGAAGCGACTTCTTCCGTAGACTCCCATGCAGAACAAATGATTCAATATGCGACAGAAACAATTACTAAGGGAAGAACATCGATTGTTATTGCACATCGATTAGCAACCATTAAACAAGCAAACAAAATTATTGTGATGGACAAAGGTCTTATCGTTGAAGAAGGGACACATCATGAGCTGTTAGGCAAATCAGAAGGGTACTATAAGAATTTGTATGACAAACAGTTTAGCTTAGAAAATTTTTCGTAATCTGAGTTCGGTTATCAATGATTCAGTAATAGGTTCTCAAGGATTTCTCAAAAGAATTTTAGTTATTGAAAGTATGACACCCTTAAGGGTCAAAAAGTCTTTTTGACCAATAAGTCATTTTTATGCCTAGGGAAGGGTTTTAGTAAAAAAAAAAATCGGAATAGTGATTTAGATTATAGGTAAATTGAAATACTTAAAATAATGCAAACAACAAAACTTACATCTCAAAGTATATTGCCTCTTACCTGTTCTCGTTCGGGAACCTGTTGTTTTGGTAAAGCAGTAATGTTGAACCCATGGGAATTACGAAGTTTAAGTAAAGAGAAAAAAATTACTTCGAGAGCTTTTCGTGATCTTTACTGTGAATTTGGTGGTATTCGTTTACGTTTTAACGGAAAATCAGATAAAAAAGGGCAACTAGCATGCAGTCAATTTGTTGATAATATTGGTTGTAGTGTTCACTTGGGTCGGCCTCTAGCTTGTCGTTTGTATCCTTTAGGTCGTCAGATACAATTTGAGACTGCACACTATATGTACGAAGGTGATAAATTTCCCTGTTTGACAGACTGTGCTGAAGTATTAGAGTTGCCCAAACTTAGTGTTGGTGACTATCTTAAAGGACAGAAAGCAGCTCCCTTTGAAAAAGCGCAAGATGCATATTTAAGGATTATGCAGAACATTGCTGACATCTCTTTTGAGTTACTTTTAGACTCTGGCTTGGCTGCCTCTGGAGAAAAAAAGACCCTTACCGTATGGAGGGTCATAGGAAATGAACTTCCTGAAACAGTCGCAGAAAGAATAGGTACAGAATGGATGGATTGCTTAATGATTCCCGAAATTAATGATGCTATTGAGAGCCCCATTACTTTTGCGAAAAAACACAATGATTTATTAATGTTGAAAGCCCAAGAAAAATTTGGAAACTTAAAAACAACCCAGGAACTTCATGAAGCCTCTATTTTATTATATAGTGTCGCATTGCATTTGGCGAGAGGCATAGGAGCAGATACAAAAGGAATTTCGGAACATTGGATTGCTACAGCAAAGAGCCATGGAGCTGTAGAATAGTCTTTTAAGAATCTATTATACAAAGAACAAAATCTCCATATTTTTAATTTGTATCTGAGTTTTTATAATTGCTAGTTTTCTTGTTTCCATTGTTTATAACCACCCAAAATAGTATAGGCTTCATATCCTTTTTCTAGTATTTTTTTGACTGCTTTTTCGCTTCTTCCTCCGCTTTTACAGTAGATACAAACCGCTTTATTTTTGTCTAATTTAGAAAGAAGTGTATCCACAAAATGAACATCAAAATAATTGATAAAAAGGGCTGTTTCTATATAACCTCCTTCGATCTCTTTTGGTGTTCTTACGTCTATTAACTGAATTTTTTCTTTGGAAAGCAATACGCTTAGCTCGCTTGTTGAAATTGATTTTACTTGTTGCATTTTACCACAATTGATAAAGAGAAAACTCGAAAACAAAATGCATGCTAATGGATTCATAATTCTATTTTAGAGTAGATGGACAAACCGCTTCCGTTCTTTTACTAGTGGTCTTTTTGATGGCAGCATACCCTCCTGCAACGTCTATTACGTTGTGAAAGCCTCTTGCTTTTAAGATTGAAGCAGCAATTACAGAGCGATAACCACCTCCACAATGGATATAAAAATCTTCATCCTTTGGAAATTCACTGAGATGGTTATTTAAGAAATCTAATGGGGTGTTTGCTGCAACTTTAAGATGCTCACTTGCATATTCACCTGGCTTTCTAACATCAAAAACCAAACAAGAACTAAGTTTGTTATCAGCTTCTTTAATTTTAGTTTCTAAAACATTTGCAGAAACAGAAATTAATGAGTCTATTTCTTTGCCAGCTTCTTTCCAAGTATCAAAACTTCCGGCTAAATATCCTAAAACATTATCAAAACCAACTCTAGACAAACGAGTAATTGTGTCTGCTTCTTTTCCTTCTGAAGTTACTAATAAAATAGGCTGACTTATATCTTTGATCAATGCACCAACCCATGGGGCAAAACTTCCATCAATGCCAATAAAAATTGATTGAGGAATAAAACCTTTTATAAATTCGGTTTGATGACGAACATCTAAAATAATAGCTTCTGTTTCGTTTGCTAACAACTCAAAATCTTTGACAGACAATGGTTTTTTACTATTTTGCAACACTTCATCGCTACTTTTATATCCTTCTTTATTGAGTTTTACATTTAAAGGAAAATAGGCTGGAGGAGGCAACAAGCCGTTTGTAACTTCATTTATAAATTCGGCTTTTGTCATATTCGCTCTCAAGGCATAATTGGTTTCTTTTTGATGACCAATGGTTCCCACAGTTTCTCTACTTAAGTTCTTACCACAAGCAGAGCCTGCTCCATGTGTAGGATACACAAGAACATCATTCGCTAAAGGCATCACTTTATTTCGCAAGCTTTCATATAAGAAACCAGCCAAATCATTTTCTGTGAGTGCTCCTTTTTGAGCTAAATCTGGACGACCGACATCCCCTAAAAATAAGGTGTCTCCACTAAAAAGGGCATGATCTTTTCCGTATTTATCTTTTAACAGAAAACAAGTGCTTTCCATCGTATGTCCCGGAGTATGTAATACTGTAATGGTAATTTCTCCGACTTTAAAAACTTGATGATCTTCTGCGATAATTGTTTCAAAATTTGTTTTAGCGGTGGGTCCAAACACAATTTTTGCACCTGTTTTTTCAGCTAAAGTAACGTGTCCACTCACAAAATCTGCATGAAAATGAGTTTCAAAAATGTATTTTATTTTTGCATTATTTTTAGCAGCGCTATCGATATAATCTTGCACTTCCCTCAACGGATCGATAATAGCAACTTCACCATTACTTTCTATATAATAAGCTCCTTGTGCTAAACAACCTGTATAAATTTGTTCTATTACCATTGCTATGAATTGAATTCCTAGAAGGTGTTAATAACCCTTAAGGTTTGTTAATTTTAATTATTTGTATACTTGATGAATATATTTCGCATATTTTTCTTGCTGTTCTCGATCTCCTGTTTTATAAAAATTTACGGCGTCATTTACACGCATAAAAAAATGATCAACAGCTATTATAGATAAAATGCCACTTCTAAAAAAATCGTCTCTTACGGGACCTTTTACACCTGCAAATAAAAAAATGATGCCTTTCTTTTTATAAAACTTAATTCGTTCTTTTAACATTTCTATCCCAGTACTGTCTACTCTGTTGATACTTTCCGCATCCAAAACTATCAATTTTAAACGCTTCCCTTTTTCATGCACCATTTCATCTAATCTATCTCTAAAAAAACTTGAATTGGCATAAAATATTTGAGCATCAAACCTAAAAACTAGAATGTCATTTTCAATAACAACTTCTTCAAACCGACTTTTATTCTTGTAAAAGTTTGAGTTGGGTACTTTCCCTAATTCAGCAACATAAGGTCTTGATGTTCTAAAAATTAAAACGATTAAAGAGAACCCTACACCAACGATAATACCAAATTCAATTCCTAATAATAAGGTTCCAATAAATGTGGCAATCATCAACCAGAAATCTAAATGATTCGCTTTCCATAGAAAAACAGCTTCTTTAATATTTATTAACCCAGTAACTGCAACAATAATAATTGCTGCTAACACTGTTTTTGGTAAATGATAAAACAAAGGAGTTAAAAATAATAGGGTAAAAACGACCATTACAACAGAAATTAAAGCTGCCATTCCAGTCTTTGCGCCACTTTCTTTATTGATTGCAGAGCGCGAAAAACTAGAAGCGGTAGGATAGGCTTTGAATAAAGAGCCCACCATATTACCTAGCCCCAAAGCGATTAATTCTTGATTGGGTCTTATGGTATATTCGTCTTGTTTTGCTTCTAATGATTTTCCAATAGAAATCGTTTCTAAATAACCAACCATGACCAGTGTAAATGCAATGGGCAATAGTTCTCTCATCTGGTCCAAATCAAATTCTGGAAAACCAAAGATGGGCATACCAGCAGGAATGTCTCTAACGATAGAAACATTATCAAAGGATTTTCCAAAATATTTCATTGTTATGATTCCTAAGACAACAACAATTAATGCATTTGGAATTTTTTTATTGAGCTTTCTAAAGCCACTAATTACAAAAATAGAAATCAATCCGATCAGCATTGTGTGGTAGTTATAATCAACTAGATTGTGCCAGATATCTTCTATTAGATAGTGTATTTTATCTGTTTGAATAAAATCAACCCCAAATAAATTTTCAAATTGATTGAAGCCAATAATTATTGCAACAGCAGAGGTAAAGCCAGTAATTACTGGTTTGGAAAGGAAGTTTACAATGAAGCCCAATCTAAAGACACCCATAATAAGTTGAATAACCCCTACCATTAAAGTCAATAAAATTGCTATTGAAATATAACTTTCTGAACCCGCTAAAGCCATTGTAGAAACACCTGTTGCTACAATGAGTGAATCCGTAGCAACAGGACCAATTGCAACTTGTCTTGAAGTTCCAAAAATAGCGTAGAGTACTTGTGGAAATAACGCACAATACAAACCATAAATCGGAGGCAACCCGGCAATAAGTGCATAGGCAATTCCTTGGGGTATTAAAACAATACCAACGGTAATCCCTGCCACTAAATCTCCTTTAAAAAGAGCGGTGTTATAGTTTGGCAACCATTCTAAAATTGGTATAAATTTTTTTATATTCATTTTTTTAGTTATCGGCAAACTACTCCTTTAAAATAATTCTCCCTGATTTTTGCCTTTTATTCTCCCTAAATGTTTGTATGCTAAATCTGTAACTTCTCTTCCTCTTGGAGTTCTCATTATAAAACCTTGCTGTATTAAAAAAGGTTCATATACCTCTTCAATCGTTTCTGTATTTTCTGAAACCGCAGTTGCAATCGTACTTAAACCAACAGGCCCCCCTTTAAATTTATCAATAATGGTGACAAGAATTTTATTATCCATTTCATCCAAACCATGTGCATCCACATTTAATGCTTTTAGTGCATATTTTGCAATTTCTATTGAGATGTTTCCATCGCCTTTTATTTGTGCAAAATCTCGAACTCTTCTTAATAAAGCATTTGCAATTCTTGGTGTTCCTCTACTTCTGCCTGCAATCTCAATGGCAGATTCCATCGAAATAGCAACGCCCAAAATAGCGGCACTTCTTTGAATTATGGTCGTTAATAATTCTGTTTTATAATAATGTAATCGGCTACTGATTCCAAAACGCGCTCTCATTGGGGCGGTTAATAATCCTGAACGAGTGGTCGCTCCAATTAAAGTAAAGGGTTCTAAATTGATTTGAACTGTTCTGGCATTTGGACCAGATTCAATCATAATATCAATTTTAAAATCTTCCATTGCAGAGTATAAATACTCTTCTACAATTGGGCTTAATCGATGAATTTCGTCAATAAATAAAACATCCCGTTCATCTAGATTTGTTAACAATCCGGCTAAATCTCCTGGTTTGTCTAATACAGGCCCAGAAGTAACTTTTATTCCAACTTCTAATTCATTGGCTAAAATATGCGCTAATGTTGTTTTACCTAAACCCGGAGGGCCATGAAAAAGGGTATGATCTAAAGATTCTCCCCTTTGATTTGCTGCTTCAACAAAGATTTTTAAATTATCAATAGCTTGGTCTTGTCCTGTAAAATCATCAAAAGAAAGTGGACGTAATTTTTTTTCTACATCTAAATCATCATTTGATAGGTTGTCATTTTCAGGATTTAAGTTTTCGTTCATAGCCACAAAGATAAATGATTTTAAATTACAGTTTTGTATGTTTTGTTACACAACAAAGTATTGTAAATAAATTTGAAATAGCGACCTCTATAAATACTTAAAATAGTGCTGAATATGCTCTTAAAATTTGGAAGCATTTGGGTTAGATGACAAAAATATTTTCTGGAATTAAAAATACAAGTTACTATAAAACATTTCTCTAAGTCTATTTTACTTCAAAAAAATTGTTTTCTAGATAAATATCTGCCATAAGACCGTTTTTATCAATAATAACAGATTTTACAGGCTTAGAAACTTCAAAAGAATAGGTTGGAGACGCCCAACCCCAATCTTTTAAAATTTTAGCGGTTGTTGGCTTGTTTGCTCTCATCATTTCTAAAGGAATATTAAATCTTCCTTTACTTCCATCAGTATAAATTACAGACACATCTATCGGCATGGGCATTTTTCCAATTCTTTCCAAAGTAATTTTTTGTTCGTTAACAGTTTTTACACCATAATCTATGGTATGTGTCGTTTGTGTCCATTCGTTTAAATACCAACCTAAATGAACCCCAGAAATTTTTTCCATAACGCGTTTAATATCATTTGGAGTTGGATGTTTAAAACTGAAATCATGAAAGTATTTTTTGATCCCTTTTGCAACATTTTCGGACCCAATTACATATTCTAATTGTGACAGAAATATATTTCCTTTTGAATAACTTGCAATCCCATATCCCCAATTTGTATCGTATCTGTCTGCATGTGTCGACAAGGTTTCTTCATAGCCTTTTGTTACAATCGTTCGATACCCTTTGTAAGAATCGATATGTGGATTTTTTTTGTTTTCTTTTAAAATTTCGTTTTCAGCTTTGTTGGAAATATAGGTTGTAAAACCTTCGTCCATCCAAGGATGTAAACTTTCGTTAGAGGCCAATAAAAATTGAAACCAAGTATGTGCCATTTCATGGGCTGTTACGCCAAAAAGACTTCCAAACTTACGTTTACCAGTAATTAGAGTTGCCATTGCATATTCCATTCCACCGTCTCCTCCCTGAATTACAGAGTATTGTTTATAGGGATATTGACCAATTTTTTGACTAAAATAAGTCATTAATTCTGCAACTTTAGGTTGAAGATCTTTCCAGTTTTTTAAATAATTTTCTTCCAGATTTTTTTTATATAAAAAGTGCAGATCTATCCCGTTTTCCATTTTTAGTACATCATGAATGTATGCTGGATCTGCAGCCCACACAAAATCGTGTACATTTTCTGCTTTAAAATTCCATGTGAATTTATCACCTTTTGGCAAGTGTAAATCTTTAGATACATCTTCATAACCATGTCCAGTCTCTTGAGGGTTTTGTAAATTACCAGACCCACCAAGAGTATACTTTTTATCGATATGAATTGTAACATCAAAATCTCCCCAAACACCATGAAATTCTCTTGCGATGTATGGAGGAGTGTGCCAACCTTGAAAGTCATATGCTGCCAATTTTGGATACCATTGTGCCATAGACAATGCAACTCCTTCTTCATTATTTCTTCCAGAGCGACGAATTTGTACAGGTATTTGCGCGTCAAAATTCATTTCTAAAGTAACCTTTTCCCCAGATTTTATAGGTTGATTCAATTTGACTTCTAAAATGGTACCTACAGTTTCATGGGCAACTATAACGCCATTCTGCTTTAGAGAATTTACTTTTATATATCCAATTTCATTTGGTTGTAATTTGCTTATTCTATCTCGCACTCTTCTGTCTGGATCTTTAATATTTAAAGATCGAACATCCATTTGGGAACCTGGTTGAAATGCATTAAAATACAAATGATAAAAGACCTTATCTAAGTCGTCTGGTGAATTATTCGTGTATACTAAAGTTTGTGTTCCTTTGTATTTGTAATTGTTTGCATCTACGTCTATATCCATGGTATAAGCGACATGTTGTTGCCAATATGAATTGTTAGCAGAGGAACTACTCGTCGGTTTATACACCCCTTTTTTTGTAATCGTACAAGACACAAATAGGGTCATTAAAAAAGTAAATAAAAGTATTTTTTTCATGCGATGGTCAATTTAGTTTTTCCCATTAACAATCTTATCTGCCATTTTTAAAGCAGTATAAGCATTTACAATTCTACCAGAAACGGACAACGCTGCAAATGGCACCTTTTCTCCATAAGGTTGTTCTCTTGATTTTGACCCTGGTTTTATAACATTGAGATCTATTTTGACTCCCGAATTCATTAAAATATGTTTCACCTGAGAGGCACTTAGTTTTGGGTAATACGAGCGCACTAAAGCTGCAACGCCTGCTGTAGAGGGAGCTGCCATTGAGGTTCCGCTAAATTCTTTATACTCATTTTCTGGAGTTGTTGCATAAATTTGAACTCCAGGTGCAAAAACATCTACATTCTTTTTGCCATAATTTGAAAAAGAAGCGGGTAGGTTTTCATCATAATTCAAACTTATAGCACCCACTGTTAACACGTTGTCGGAAATTTCAGTGACGAAGTCTTTAGCATCATTCGGGTAGGTTTTTTCAACATCTATGTTTTTCCCAGAATTTCCAGCAGCATTCACAATTAATACATCTTTTGATGCCGCATATTGAATAGCTTCATATACCCATTCCTTTTTAGGAGAATAGCCTTTTCCAAAACTTGTGTTAATCACTTTTGCGCCATTATCCACCGCATAACGAATTCCTAAAGCAACATCTTTGTCATATTCATCACCATCCGGAACTGCTCTAACAGCCATTATTTTTACATTAGTTGCAACTCCATTCATTCCCAACCCATTATTTCTACTTGCTGCAATAATTCCAGAAACATGGGTTCCATGTGCTTCGTCTATTATGGAATGCCCTGTTTTATTATCTCCATAAAACTTTTGATCCATTGTGTTTGGGTCGTCTCCTAAGGGGCTCCTATAATCCACTTTTAAAGCATCCCCATTTAATAAATTCGTTGCGTCTGAAACTAATTCAGTAAGCTCCTTTTTTGCAGTTGCTAAGGAAGGCAAACCAATACTATACATTTGTTTAGCAACTTCAATACCCTCCAGTAAATCTGGGGCTTCTGTAACAATACCTAAAACGTCCTCTTTTGTATAGATTGATTTCTGTAAATTTTCAGAAATAATAGTATCTGCATTGGTAACTCTTTCCAAAATTTGCTCAAATCTTTCTTTCGAATTTTTTGCGTCTGCTACTTTTTTATCATAAAAAGCTTTGGCTTCTTTGACTTCTTCTTTTCCTGTAATGGAGGGGTTTTTTATAATTCTTTCGTACTCTAAATTTTCTTTATAAATACTTCCTAAAAAATTCCACCCATTGATATCATCTATATATCCGTTTTTATCATCATCAATACCATTACTCGCAATTTCCTTTTTATTAACCCAAGCAACATTTTTTAAATCTTCGTGTTCTAAATCTGTTCCAGAATCAACGACTCCAACAATCACCTCAACGCCTATTTTTGAAGCAACAAACTGGTACGCTTTTTCAATACTCATTCCTGGAATTGAATCTGTTTCTAAATCTGCATGACTCCAACGCTTTTTTTCATCGGAAGATAATGCTGTTTTTTTTACAGGAATATTTAGAATTGTGTCTGAACCTAGTGGAACTGGAATTTTAGAGATTGATTTACAACTCGTAAAAATGATACTTGCAACTATTGCAAAAAATAGGGGTTTAAAAATCTTCATAACTGAGCCTCTTTTTAATTAAATATATCTGTAAATTTATGTGTATTTTTCAATCTAACTCCCTTTTCTGTATGCTGAACTGTGCAAAGTTCATTATGGACATCATGTTCTAAAAAAAGAAAATACTCTTTATCTGCAGCTTGGTTTAAAAAAGCTGCTTTTTCTTTAATTGTCAGTAAAGGTCTGGTGTCATAGCCCATAATATAAGGCAACGGAATATGACCTATCGTTGGCAACAAATCTGCCATAAAAACAATTGTTTTCCCTTGATAAGAAACCATCGGTAGCATTTGTTTTTCTGTATGACCGTCCATAAAAAGGATGTCAAAACCAATTTGATCTTTGTAATTACTATGAATAAAATTTAGTTGGCCACTTTCTTTAATAGGGTTAATGTTTTCTTCTAAAAAAGAAGCTTTTTCTCTGGGGTTTGGTGCTGTTGCCCATTGCCAGTGTTTGTCATTAGACCAAAATTTCGCATTTTTAAAAGCTGGTTGTAAAAAAGTACGATCCGCATTCCATGTGATGGCACCTCCACAATGATCAAAATGCAAATGTGTTAAAAAAACATCTGTAATATCGTCTCTATGAAAACCATGTTTTGCCAAAGAAGTGTCTAAAGAGAAGTCTCCAAAAAGGTAATAATAGCTATAAAATTTATTAGATTGTTTTGTTCCTAAACCCGTGTCTACAAGAATCAAACGATTTCCATCTTCAATAAGCATACTCCGCATACTCATGTCTATCAGGTTTTTATCGTCTGATGGATTCGTTTTTTGCCAAATAGTTTTAGGGACAACGCCAAACATTGCACCTCCATCTAATTTAAAATTGCCAGTTTCTATAGGATAGATTTTCATCTCAAAAAATTAAAATCATTAAAAGTAATTTAGAACCTAATCAAATTAATTTGATCTTTACAAAGATGAATAAAAAAAGGCGTTTTTTTGTTAAGGAAAATCTAAAGATTATGAAGTCTCATTTTAATTTTAAAATGCTTGAAGAACTTTCGCTATAATTTAAATAAGGATTATGATCTCTGAGTCGTTGTAATCCGACTGAAATAAAAAAACCTTAATCGGAAGATTAAGGTTTTTTGAAAAAGGTCAGATTGTAAATATTACAGTTTCAGAAAAGGGTAAAAAAACGATAAAAATAGGTTTGAACAATTCTAGGTCACTACTATATGGAACTGCTACTTTTATGGATATTAACGAATGTAAATATGAAGGGAAATTTGTTGAAGGGTATGTAGCTGCTAATTCTTTTCCAATGAGAAGCATTAAAAGTTTATCGAAGAAGAAAAGTCGTGTTGGTTTGGAGAGATTTATTCCAAACCTTATTGTAAATTATGTTGATATTGAGGTCAATAGTTATTGGGAGCGTTTTTAATTCCACCGATTTTTGATAAAATAAATAGTGGCGGAAAAATTAATCCAACGTTAAAAATTGGGATTCCGATATTAGGATTTTTTGCTGGATTTCTTATTTTCGGTGCTTCAACAAGTGCAGAAGTTGACAAATCGATAGCGAAAATCAAAGTAAAGCAAAAAGAAGAAAATGTTAATCTTACTCAAGAACAAAAGGACAGTATCAAAACGATAGAACGAGAGCGAATTAGTGATAGTTTAAAAATCGCCAAAATACAAAACGAAGCCGAATTAAAACTCCAAAACGAAATTGAAAACCGAAAAAATAATACAATTTCTGCAACAGATTTACACAACTTTTTTGATGAGAATGAAGTAAGTGCTGAGATTAAATTCAAAGGGAAAAAAATATATGTAGAAGGAGTAGTGGAATCGGTAAGTAAAGACAGCAAAGGGATGAGTGTGTCTTTAAAAGCAAGTAGCTTTATGACTACCTTGCTTGGCTACGTTAATGATGGAGAAAGAGATGTAATTGCAAACCTAAAAAAAGGAGATAGAATAACATTATATGGGTTCTGTGATAATTTTGACTGGGGTATAGTGACGATGAAAGGTTGTGAAGTATTAGAAAATCTGAAATAAGGACTGTTAACAACATATAGATTCATTAGAATAAGTGGAAAGTCAGTATAACTAAACCATATCTTCCTCCCTTAATTCAGCTATTTTTAAACGACGTAAATAGGTTAACTAACATTGATTGATGATTGCCCCTAGCTTTCTGTAGCTTAGCTATTGAAATTATACATAAATCTATACAATTGTTGACTAAGTATTTGACGTAAAATGTAAGGAATGTACCAAATGCATTCTAAAGAACAACTTTATTTTGTGTATCATTTTAGAATAAGCTATTGCTTAAAATTATTTTACAATACCATTAATCGTACAAATTTATAAAATAAAAATCCTCAACTCACTCATTAATAGTTAGTTGAGGATTTACTGAGAGGTGTCTAGCGGATTCGAACCGCTGTACATGGTTTTGCAAACCATTGCCTAGCCACTCGGCCAAGACACCTTTTAAGTTTTTTTAAAACTAATTTTCAATAGATTAAAAATCTGTTTTAAGGATTGCAAATTTAAGCAAATTTACAAGTATTACAAGTCTTTTTTATGTTTTGATTTTCCAAGGTGGATTTATTCTGTTTTCTCCACCTTTAAATAAAATAAGTTGATTCCCATCTCCATCTTTTAATCTCGCCTCACGCCATAACCAAGGTTTATCCGTTGGCCTTTCATCAAATTCAATCCCTTTTTCAATTAAATCAGCTACTTTCTCATCTAAAGTTTCGCACTCAAAATAAATAAGAATCCCTTCTCCTTTTTGTAATTCTGCTACTTTATGAATAGAAAAAGTTGCGTTACCAACTGGACAAGAAAATCGTGCATAGTGGGGCAAAGCTTCTACAATCAATTCTAATCCTAGCTTTTGATAAAAAGGGATAGATTTCGTTAAATCTAATGATGGAATGGTAATTTGATTTAGATTCATAACAAAATAATTATCGTTTTTTTGAAAGAATAATTACCACTTCTTCTACGTTTCCTCCAATTGGTGGGTTTATTTTTGCGACAGCAACTTTCGCTTTTTGAATCATTGGTAATTCTTTAAAAAAACGATCTAAAATACGTTGGGCAACTTCTTCTAAAAGTTTTGAACGAATCGCCATTTCTTCTTTAACGATTAGATTCAGATGTACATAATCTACCGTATCTTCTAATGCATCTGTTTTTGAAGACTTTTTTAAATCTGCTTTTACAGCAACATCAACGATGTATTCTGAGCCAATTTTTGCTTCTTCGTCTAAACATCCATGATAGGCATAAAGCTTGATACTGTTTACTTTTATAGTTCCCATTTATTCTTCTTTAATTTGAAGAAAAGCTACTTTCTCCCACATTTTATCAGAGGTTAATCTAAAAGATCCTTTGTACTCTAAATCCCATTGACTTGGCTCTATGATCGACAAAAAGAGTTCCTCTTTTTTATTGTTATATAAATGGTAGGTTTCGCCCATAATAGGTTCAAAGCCAAATTTGGCATTGTAAAGCATGTCATTATATTGAAACTTTTCCATCAATAATTCATACTCTTTTTTTACCTCATCAAATTTTCCTTTGAGTATTTTATTTACCCGTCGAACACCATCTGCTGTCCAAGTCGCGGTGTTTGTGGGTTTTATTACCGGAGAACTTGCGGAGGTGCCATAGGGTTTTAGAGCCGCATCGTATTTTTGTGTTTCTTCATTAAAAACAACCAAATCTGGCTTTTTTGTCTCGTCTTTCATACTGTGCAAAAATACGATAAAAAAATGCTATTATTTTTAAATATAGTAATTTAACTAGCAAAATTCGATGCGTGAAGGATTGAAACGGCCTCCTTTTTATATCGTTTCCTGTTTTTTCAGAAAGACAATTCTTTGGAAATACTTCAATTAGAATTTAGGTAAGTCAAGGTTGTTTTAGATATAAAAAGATAATGTGGAAAGTAGGACCTGAAAGGACACGCCCAAAATGAAAATATACAAGTTATTTTATGTAATTTTGTTGCTTAATTTTTCCGTATAAAATGATGTCTGAAGAGAAAAAATCGCTCAATTTTTTAGAGCAAATTATTGAAGAGGATTTGGGGAATGGAATGTCAAAAGAAAATTTACGTTTTCGTTTTCCGCCAGAACCAAATGGGTATTTACATATTGGTCATACCAAGGCCATTGGAATTAGCTTTGGGTTGGGTGAAACGTATAATGCACCTGTTAACTTGCGTTTTGATGATACAAATCCTGCTAAAGAGGAGCAAGAATATGTAGATGCTATTAAGAAAGATATTTCTTGGCTGGGCTATTCTTGGGCAAATGAATGTTATTCTTCAGACTATTTTCAACAATTATTTGACTGGGCTATTTTATTGATAAAAGATGGAAAAGCGTATGTAGATTCTCAATCTTCTGAAGAAATGCGTGCGCAAAAAGGGACTCCAACTTCTGTTGGTACTAAGAGTCCTTTTAGAACTCGTTCTGTGGAGGAAAACTTGGAATTATTCCAAGGAATGAAAGATGGAAAATTTAAAGAAGGGGAACATACTTTGCGTGCAAAGATTGATATGGAGAACCCAAATATGTTGCTACGTGATCCTTTAATGTATCGAATTATGTACAAAACACATCACAGAACAGGGGATGCTTGGTGTATATACCCAATGTATGATTGGACACATGGTGAGAGCGATTATATAGAGCAAATTTCGCATTCTTTGTGTTCCTTAGAGTTTAAACCTCATAGAGAATTATACAATTGGTTTCGAGACAATGTGGTTGCTTATAGTAGCCTTGAATATCCAAATCCACCCAAACAACGTGAGTTTTCTCGGTTGAATTTGAGTTATACAATTATGAGCAAACGGAAGTTGTTAACTTTAGTTGAGAACGGAAATGTTGCTGGTTGGGATGATCCAAGAATGCCAACAATTTCTGGTTTACGAAGACGGGGTTATACGCCAGCTTCTATTAAAAATTTTATTGAAACGGTTGGCGTTTCTAAACGTGAAAACGTAATTGATGTGGCGCTTTTAGAATTTAAAATTAGAGAAGACTTAAATAAAACTGCAAACAGAGTAATGGCTGTTTTAAATCCTATAAAAGTAGTAATTACGAATTATCCTGAAGGACAAGTAGAGTTTTTAACGGCAGAGAATAACCAGGAAGATGAAAGTGCTGGTTTTAGAGAAGTGCCTTTTTCGAGAGAAATTTATATTGAACGTGAAGATTTTAGAGAGGAAGCAAATAAGAAATTCTTCCGTTTAAAATTAGGAAAAGAAGTTCGTTTAAAAAATGCCTATTTTATAACTGCAAATAGTTGTACAAAAGACACGGACGGAAACGTTACTGAGATTCAATGTACTTATGATCCATTAACAAAATCGGGAAGTGGTACAGAAGAAAGCATGCGAAAAGTAAAAGGGACCCTGCATTGGGTTTCTATAAAGCATGCCATAAAAGCGGAAGTTAGAGCTTATGATCGATTGTTTTTAGACGAAGCACCAGATGCTCATAAAGACAAAGATTATATGGAGTATATAAACCCAGATTCTTTGGAAGTGATTGCTGCTTTTGTGGAACCAAGTTTACAAACCGCCAAAATTGGGGAACGTTTTCAGTTTCAACGTTTAGGATATTTCAATGTAGATGATGATACTACAGCCGATAATTTAGTTTTCAATAAAACAGTTGGATTGCGTGATTCTTGGGCAAAGAAATAAGTTGGCAGTTTTCAGTCTCAGTTCGAAATAGAAGAACCTATGGGTTGCGATTTAGCAATTCGTATAGACGATAAAACTTACTTTATCGATGGTGCAAATATTGATGATTTTGGTGATGCTCACGATAAAAACACTGGTTTTTGTAACGTAATTAGAAAAGCAAATGTTGTTGGAAAAATAGAGGATTTAAAGCTACTTCTATTAAAATTATTGAATAATAAACTTACTGTGAATTTCTACTTTATTAGAGGAATAACAATCTAAATAAACCCGAAGTAATTTTACTTCGGGTTTATTTAGATAATATCTATTTGTGTATAATATATATAACATATATATTTGCACTAGGGAAACATTACAAAAAACAGCGACAATTATGAAGAAATTAGTAGAAATAGATGACTCTATTATTACGAAACTAAAGGTTTTATCCGCTTTTGAAGGATTAAGTGTAAAAGCATTAATGGAAAAAGCTATTGAATTGTTCGTGAAAAATAAACAAAAAGAACAATTAGATAGTTTAACCAAAGAGCAGAAAGAAGATTTAGGTCTTTTACTTTTAATGCAACAAGCTGATAGAGCTGATACTGTAAGTGAGGAAGCGTTCTTAAAAGCATTAAAATAGTGAAAATTCTCTACTTACGTCAGGCTTTAAAAGATGTAAACAAAATAAAAAATGATAAGCTAAAGTCTAAATTACTTGACGTAGTAAATGATTTAAAGTTAGCGGAAAGCTTATCAGAAATCAAAAATGTAAAATCTATGTCTGGTCATTCAGATGCTTATCGAATTAGAATTGGTGATTATAGATTAGGAATTTATTATTATGAAGATACAGTCACGATTACTCGTTTTGTAAAAAGAGAAGATATTTATAAATTGTTTCCATAAGAAATATTGACATTAAAAAAAATCCGAAGTAATTTTACTTCGGATTTTTTTTAATGTCAACGGACTAAAAAAGTGCAAACTCTTTTTAAGGCGCTGGATTAGGAATATCTGCGTGAACTGCATTAATTTCTGTGATGATTTCATCTGACAAATCAATATCTATACTAGCAATGTTCTCTTTTAATTGACTCATTTTTGTTGCGCCAATAATATTACTGGTTACGAACGGTAATTGATTGATGAAGGCCAAAGACAATTCCGTTAAAGACAAACCGTTTTTCTTGGCGATTTCATGATATCTTTTTACGGCGACCAAAGAGCCATCACCCATATAACGGGCAATAAAACGTGGAAATAAATTTCCTCTTGAACCTTCTGGACTATTTCCGTCTATGTATTTACCAGACAATACGCCCTGTGCTAGTGGAGAATAGGCTAACAAACCAATATCTTCTCGCAGAGAAACTTCAGACATTCCATATTCATAGGCTCTGTGAATCATAGAGTAGGAGTTCTGAATAATTACTGGTTTTATAAAATTATGAGCTTCCGCAGTTTGCAAATATTTCATAGTTCCCCATGGAGTTTCGTTGGAAAGACCAATTGCTTTTATAATACCATTTTTTACAAATTGATTGAGGGTTTCTAAAATTTCTAAATGATTTTCTGCTTCTTTTGAGGCAGTTTTAAAAGGATAATCTCTCGTCCCAAAACAATTTACACCTCGAGATGGCCAATGCAGCTGATACAGGTCTAAATAATCTGTTTGCAAACGTTTTAAACTGCCTTCAATTGCTTTTGTGATGGTTTCTTTCGTAAACCCTCCTGTTCTAATGTGCTTTGTGTAGTCTCCGCCACCAGCAATTTTAGAAGCTAAAACAATGTTTTCTCTATTTCCTGTTTTTTGAAACCAATTTCCTATAATTCTTTCGGTATCTGCATAGGTTTCTGGTGTTGCAGGTACAGGATATAATTCTGCGGTATCAAAAAAGTTTACCCCTTGTTCTATCGCATAATCCATTTGTTCAAAAGCGTCTTCTTGGGTGTTCTGATTTCCCCAAGTCATGGTTCCTAAACAAATTTTACTGACTTTTATATTTGTGGTTGGTAGTTTTGTGTATTTCATTTTTGATACGTAAACGTTTGTGGGGGTTATTTATTAATTTCCTTGTAATAATAAAAAACAAATTTAAAACTTAAAGTCATACAAAACAACAAGCGTGTAATTGTAAAATTACACGCTTGTTGTTTTTATTTAAAAGTTCGACAGGGTCTGGTTTGAAATCCGAATTATTTATGATGTTTGGAACGCCAATTAAAAGTAGAAGCTACTATTCAACACTCAGAAAAATAAACTCTTAAACGCTGTCTTATTTTAATATTGCATCAATACCTGGTAAGGTTTTCCCTTCTAACATTTCTAACATAGCACCACCACCAGTAGAAACATAACTTACTTTTTCTGCAAAACCAAATTGTTTTACAGCAGCAACAGAATCTCCACCACCAACTAAAGAAAACGCTCCATTTTGAGTTGCTTTATCAATAGAATTACCTAAAGAAATGGTTCCACCTGCAAAAGATTCCATTTCAAAAACACCTAAGGGGCCGTTCCATAAAATAGTTTTACATTGGTTTACAACAACATCAAAAATTTCTCTAGATTTTGGTCCAGCATCTACGCCTTCCCAACCATCAGGAATTGTATTGATGTCTATAATTTGTGTATTTGCATCATTTGAAAAATCATCCGCTGCGATTACATCCACAGGAATATGAACTTGTACGTTTTTCGCTTTTGCTTGTTTCAAAATTTCAAGTGCTAATTCCATTTTGTCATCTTCACAAATAGAATTTCCAATTTTCCCTCCTTGTGCTTTGATAAAGGTAAAACTCATTCCTCCACCAATGATTAAATGATCTACTTTGTCTAGAATATTTTCAATTACTGTAATTTTTGAAGATACTTTTGCACCTCCTAAAATTGCCAATACAGGTCTTTCAGAATTGTTTAATACTTTATCGATGCTTTCAATTTCTCTTGCCAGTAAGTTTCCAAAACATTTGTTTTCTTGAAAAAACTGTGCAATAATAGTAGTGGATGCGTGCGCTCTGTGTGCAGTACCAAAAGCGTCATTTACATAAACATCTCCATGTTTCGATAATTTTTCTGCAAAAGCAACATCTCCATTTTTCTCTTCTTCGTAAAAACGTAAATTTTCTAATAATAAGATTTCACCCGATTCTAAATTTGCAACTGCTTCTTCCGCTTTATCGCCAATACAATCTGAAACAAATTTTACATTGACTCCTAATATTTCTGATGCTTTGGCTACAATATGATTTAAAGAAAATTCATCTTGAAATCCTTTTGGACGCCCTAAATGCGACATTAAGATACAACTTCCTTCTTGCTCTAAAATAGCTATAATTGAAGATTTTGCAGCTTGAATTCTTGTAGCATCTGTTACCTCAAGCTTATCATTTAAAGGCACATTAAAATCTACACGAATTAACGCTTTCTTATTCTTGAAATTAAAATCTTTTAGTGTTTTCATGTTTTATTAAATCTATTTTCAACAAAAATACCTTTTTATTTACTCTTTTTAGAATGGATTCCTTAAAAATTAATACAACGTTTGCGAAGATAAATACAAGGATCTCAACAAATTCTCGAAGGGAAAAAAAATTCACGAAAAAATTAGTACTGTGTTCATCTCGATTTCCTACGAGGGTTATTTTACCGTTTATGAAATTTGAAACAGTGTCCCTTTTTGATTAAACCATTTTCATTTTGATCGAATTCAGGTTATTTGTGAAATTTTATGCTAACTTTTTTATCCATTCAACCTGATTGATTTCTAAAATTGATGAATTAATGATAAACAAATTTTATATTTGCGTATGCTTTTCAACCAAATTATCGGGCAAGAACACATTAAGAAACACTTAAAAGTTTCTGCTGAAAACGGCAGAATTCCCCACGCACAATTGTTTGTGGGTAAAGAAGGAAGTGGCGTTTTACCAATGGCAATCGCCTATGCCCAATTTTTATTGTGTAATTTTTCTGAGCATGCGGAAATATGCAACTTAAAATGTGACAAACTTCAGCATCCAGATTTGCATTTTGCATATCCTGTTACCACCAATGATAATGTAAAAAAACACCCTGTTAGTAGTTTATTTTTAGAAGATTGGAGAAGCTTTATTGCCACACAACCTTATGGAAGTTTGTTTAATTGGCTACAACATATTGGAGTAGAAAACAAACAAGGGATTATTGGGGTTGATGAAGCCGAGGAAGTGGTAAAAAAATTACGACTTAAAAGTTACGAAGGTGGTTTTAAAGTGATGATTATTTGGATGGCAGAAAAACTGAATATAGCGGCTGCTAATAAATTGCTAAAACTCATTGAAGAGCCCCCAGAGAAAACGGTGTTTCTTTTGATAACTGAAAATGAAGAACAACTTATAAATACGATAAAATCTCGCTGTCAGGCACTATATTTCCCTGCTTTAAGTGAACAAGACATTTCTAATACATTAGTTGTAAATCATCAAGTTTCTGACAATGAAGCTGCAAATATTGCACAACAAGCTGAGGGAAATTTTAACAAAGCACTCCATTTATTGAACAATGATGCGAATGATCTTATTTTTGAAGAATGGTTTGTCATGTGGATTCGGACTGCTTTTAAAGCCAAAGGGAATGCAACTGTGGTGCAACAATTGATTGAATGGTCCGATATTATTGCAAAAAGTGGACGTGAAACTCAAAAACGTTTTTTAGCCTATTGCTTGCAGTTTTTTAGACAAGCTTTGTTACTTAATTATAAATCGAACAGCTTGGTTTTTATGGAAACCAAAACCGGATTTGACCTTTCTAAATTTGCACCTTTTGTACATGCTGACAATATTTTAAAAATTGAAAAAGAAGTAAGCGATGCAATCTATCACATAGAAAGAAATGGAAATGCAAAAATTATTTTGTTAGATCTCTCCATGAAATTGACTCGTTTTTTACATAAAAAGGAAGCGACTGTTTAACGAGTTCTTCATACAAATTTATGCGTACCTCACTAAATTCAATCGCTTTGGCAGCGCGAAGTATCCGTCTTAATAAATAGATTTTGACTTCATAAAAACGATTCTTCTTTTTCAATCTTTTTTGCTAGATATAAATCGGCGATGGTTGGGTTTTTTTGACATCTTTTTATTGGAATGAATTCATCTCCGGATTTTACAAAACCGGTTTGTAAAACTTTAAAATAAACACCACAAAAAGTAGTGTTCCAAAATTGTTTTACAATTTTCATATCGTTAAAACGAATCCCTAATTTCATACACGGATTTCTTTGCTTACTAGCTTCTAAAACGGCTTCTCCAACCTTAAAAACATCTCCTTGATGTATCTTAGTTTCATCTAAATCATCTAGAGTTAAGTTTTCACCGAACATACCAAATTGCCAATCTATATCTGGATACAAGGGTTTAAAAAAGTCGTAATGCTTTAGAGAATATCCATAAATAGCTTGCAAAATACCACCATGACTTTCTACATTAGAAATCACATCACCAACAACCGCTTCAGTATCTAAAAAAACAGGAACATCAACAGAAAATTTAAAGATCCCTGTGGTCACTAATTCCCCTTTCCAATCGATATCTCTTCGTTTTCCAATATTTGTTGAGACGATTTTCATATGTAATTTTTAACCCTCCAGGTTGAAAGTTCTTATTTGTATTTAGACAATGCTATTTTCGTGAATTCTGATAAAACTAAATGACCAGAAATAGCGGCTCTTTCGGCTAACAAGCTATCCCAGTTTTCAGTTCCTTCCCACATCGCTTTTTTCATTGCTGCTAATGCTTCAGGGTGATAAGAGGCTAACTTCTCCGAGAGTATTTCGACTTCACTGTCCAACGCTGTTTGCGTTTCTAAAACTGTTGCAAACAACCCTTTTTCTTTTGCCCAATAGGCACTTTTCCAATGGGTAGCGTCTAAAGTAAGTTCGGAAACACCTGCAACTCCTATTTTTCTCCTTACGGCAGGTTCAATGACAAAAGGCCCGATCCCAATCGTAAATTCAGATAATTTTACAGCAGCATTTTCGGTTGCTAAAACATAATCACAAGCTGCAATGAGACCTACGCCACCACCAACAGTTTTTCCTTGAACTCGCCCGATAATTAATTTCCCACAGGTTCTCATAGCATTCAGTACGTTTGCAAAACCACAGAAAAATTGTTTTCCTTCTTCTAAATTTGAAATCGCAATCAGTTCATCAAAAGAAGCACCAGCACAAAAAGTTTTAGCGCCTTCAGATTTTAATATGATGACAGAAACCGCATCATTTCTTCCAACTAAAAGCAATTCGCTACTTAATCTTTCTAATAATTCTTTAGGAAAAGAATTACTTGCAGGATGCCCAAATTCTATCGTTGCAATGTTGTTGTGAATGTTGGTATATAAATTTCCGTTTTGTGTTCTAGCGGTCATAAACATTTCTTTTTGTAAAAATACCTTTTTTATATTATGAAGTATTAATGTTTTTTACTTTTTTAAAGTAGTAGTTACTAAAAACCAGTAACAACAATTATTTTCACTAAGTTGCTTGAATTTACGAATTAATAATTATTTTAGCCTAAAATCACTCTGTTTTTATGTTCGATTTTATTGAATTTTCTTTATTAGATGTTTTAGATATTTTATTGGTCGCTTTGCTACTCTATTATATTTATAAATTATTGAAAGGTACTGTTGCTATTAATATTGTAATAGGAATTGCAATTATTTTTGTGATTTGGAAAATAACGGAAGCGCTAAAAATGGAAATGCTAAGTGGTATCCTAGGGACTCTTTTGGGTGGTGGTGTGGTTGCATTGATCATCGTTTTTCAACAAGAAATAAGAAAATTCCTACTAATGATAGGAACTACAAACTTCACCAACAAACGAAGTTTTTTAAAACAGTTGAAATTTTTACAAACAGAAATTAGTTCTGAAATTGATTCAGAAGTAATTTTAGATGCTTGTAAAAATTTATCAAAGACAAAAACAGGTGCGTTAATTGTTATTGAGCGTACCAATGCTTTAGACTTTTTAATCAATACTGGAGACAATATGAATGCGCAGGTGAATGAAGCTATTTTAGAAAGTGTTTTCTATAAAAATAGTCCTTTGCATGATGGTGCATTAATTATTAGAGACAATTTTATTGTTGCCACCAGAGTAGTTTTACCAATTTCGGACAGTACTAGAATTCCTGCTAGATTTGGGTTAAGACACAGAGCAGCTATAGGTATTTCAGAAAAAACAGATGCTGTCTGTTTATTAGTTTCAGAAGAAACTGGCGAAATTTCTTATATAAAAGATGGTGGGTTTGAACTCTATGCTGATTTTAACGAACTCAATGAAAAGCTTAAAAAAGATTTGAGATAATTGCACCCTATTACAAAACTTTCTTCTTGTGTTCTATATCTCAGGGTGCCCAGAAAATAATTAAACACCCAAATATCAAACGGCACTTGTCGAAGTGCTATTAGCCATTTTTAAAATTAAGAGATACCCGCGCAATATTTAAGAAAATTAGTTTGTTTCAACTTAGTTCTTCATAAACGCTCGTCTTTCTTTTATGAATCTATCAATAATTGTATGGAAAGTCTTTGATTGAACTGAATTTATTCAATTTTGTCTTTATGCTTTCCATTTTACTTTTGTTTGATATTTTTATGTATTATCTCGATTAATTTTTCATTTGAAACTGGTTTAGAAATATAATCATTACAACCCGCTTCGATCGCTTTTTCTCTATCATTTTCCATAGCAAAAGCAGTGAGCGCAATAATAGGGATGTTTTTGTCTATTTTTCTTATTTCCCTAGTTGTTTCAAGTCCATCCATAACAGGCATTTTAAGATCCATTAAAATAAGGTCAATCGTTTTGTTTTTATTAAATAATTTTAGGGCTTCTGCCCCGTTTAAAGCATGAAGAATCTGATAGTTATATTTTGAGAAAAGCGATTTTAGGTATAAAAAGTTGGGTAAATTATCTTCTGCAATTAAAACATTGATTTTGATATTATTAAATTGGGCTTTAGAAGTTGTAGTAATCTTCGGTTGTTTTTGAAAAATAAGAGGAATTGTAAAATAAAATGTTGCTCCTTTTCCAATTTCTGATACAACCCATATTTCACCGCCCAATAATTTAAGAAGCTCTTTAACAATTGACAGTCCAAGCCCTGTTCCAGCAACAAAGGTGTGTTTTTGTTCTGCTTGACTAAATCTTTCAAAAATAAGTTGCTGGTTTTTCTTTGCAATTCCATATCCCGTGTCTTTTACAAAAAATTTTAAGTTCTTGTCCTTTATTGTATAACCAAATTCAATTGTACCTTTTTTTGTAAATTTTATAGCGTTTTCAAGCAGGTTAGAAAGTATTTGCGTGAGCCTATTTTTATCTGTTTTTATATTGCTTTCTATGTTATTCAAACCCTTATGGATAGAAAGAGTTACATTTGGACTTACAATAGTAATCGAGAATTTTGCGTACAAATCATCTAGTATGGAATTGATATTGCAAGAAGTTTTTTGAATGCGAATCTGATTTGCATCAACTTTTGAAATATCAATAATATCTGAGATAATAGCGAGTAATTGATTTCCACTAGAATTGATAATATCAAGAAATTCTTGGCGCTCTTTTTCAGAAACATCCCCACTTTTTAATATTTGTGTAAACCCTAAAATAGAATTCATAGGTGTCCGAATTTCGTGACTCATATTTGCAAGAAATGCAGATTTTAACCGATCACTCTCTTCTGCTTTTTCTTTGGCAGTAATTAAATTTCTTTCATATTCTTTTGTTTTTGTGATGTTTCTACCCACTCCAAGAACGCCTATAATTTCATTATTTTGATTATAAAGCGGTGTTTTTATTGTTTCCAAAAATTCGGTATGCCCGTCACTAGCAAAGGTTATTTCTTCTTCGTTAGTCGATGGTTTTCCTGCTTCCATTGCGATTTTATCATTAAGACGGAAAAAGTCAGCCAATTCCTTATCTACAAAATCATAATCCGTTTTACCAACAATTTCACTCTTTGTTGCTCCAAAAAACTGTTCGAAACGAGCATTACATCTTACATATTTTCCTTCAACATCTTTAAGCCAAACTAAATCTGGAATCGTGTCTCCAATGACTATGGTCTGCAATTCGTTCTCTATTGCCTTCTCGTTGGCTGCAATTAATAATTTGTTTTGCTCTTTTAGTTGTTTTTCTTCTTCAATTTTTTCTATGGTTCTTGAAATTATTTTCGCAAAAGCATCAATAACATTTTGCTCTAAAGGTTTTAAAAAAGATAGGTTTTCAGTATAAGCTACCGTTAATTTACCCACACTTTCATTGAAAACAACAATATTACCAGTCAAACATTCTTTGTCTGCTGTAAGCGTGTAGGTTTCGTTATTAGCATATTGTTGCTGATTAATTTCAAATAAAACATATATTTTCTCAGGAAAACGCATGCTTTTAGGAATGATTTTATTTACAAATTCTTTACAAATAGCTTCCAGTTTACTGAAGTCTTCTTTTAGCTGGTATAATAAATAAAAAGTTTCCAATTCATTTACTCTTTCTTGCAACTGAATATCATTTTCTTCAACTTCATTAAGCTCATTTGAATGTTTTGCCTTCTTTTTGTGTTTATTAGAAGATGTCAATTGAAGTGTTTTAATTTGATTTTGAAGCTTCAAAATCTGATTTTCTAACTCTTGATATGTTGGTTTTTCCCTTTTCATCTTCTTATTTTTTGATTGATTATAATTCAATCATTATTCATGAAAACCTATGATTTTCATTTCATTAGTTATTCTTATGAATACTAATGGTCTATAATAAAACGTTCGGTTAGCATATAGGGGATATGTTTACCTAATAAAAGGAACTTTTTTTAGTGTATATAAACAATACATTAAGTTCGCAATTATGCGTTTTTCCAATAAATTTGGGGGGAGAATTCTCCTCAAAAATACTCTTTTTTATGAGAATAGTATAGGTTTTTACAACAATTTACTACGGGGTTGTTTCCGATTTTTTAGAATCAAGGTGTAAGCTTTCAATAAAATTCTCTATTGAATCCGCCTTGTCAACACAAAAATTTCCAATTTTAGTTCTTCTAAGTGCAGATAAATGTGCGCCAGAATTTAAGGCCAATCCAAAATCATAAGCCAAAGAACGAATATAAGTTCCTTTGCTACAAACAACTCTAAACTCAATTATGGGTAAATTTATTTTTGTGATTTCAAATTCAGAAATACGAACTGTTCTTGCATTAATCTCTGTAGTTTCTCCTTTTCTTGCTAATTCATACAAGCGTTTTCCGTCTTTTTTTATGGCAGAAAAAATAGGTGGTTTTTGTTGAATATTACCTAAAAATTGCTGGGTGGTTTCTTTTAATAAAGTTTCCGTAATATGTGCTGTTGGAAAGGCGTTATCGATTTCGGTTTCTAAATCATAACTGGGGGTGGTTGCTCCTAATGTAAAAGACCCAGTATATTCTTTCTCTTGTCCTTGATAAATATGAATTTCTTTGGTTTGTTTCCCAGTGCAAATAATTAACAAACCTGTTGCTAAAGGATCCAAAGTTCCTGCATGACCTACTTTAATTTTCTTAATATTAAAACGCTGTCTGATTTCCCAACGAAGTTTATTAACTACTTGAAAAGAGGTCCAGTTTAAGGGTTTGTCAATCAATAAAACTTGACCATTTTTAAAATCTTCTTCGGTTTTTATCATTATGAAAAAAAACTTTTTATGATGAGATACCTGTCTTCGTTTGAATGACAGGTTAAAATTAATTTAATAGGGCATACCCAATAGCGCCTATCCCTACAACGGCACAGTAGAGAGCGAAATAGGACAACTTACTTCTTTTAACCAAAGCGATCATCCATTTACAAGCGAATAAACCGGCGATAAAGGCAGCAATAAAACCTGCTGCAATAGGAATGATTTCTGAAGATTGAAAGCCAAGATCACCTCCTAATATATCTTTTCCAATTTTTCCAAAAATCAAAGGAACTACCATTAAAAAAGAAAAACGGGCAGCGTTCGTTTTGTCGATTCCTAATAAAACTGCCGTAGAAATTGTTGCGCCAGATCTAGAAATACCCGGTAACATTGCAATTGCTTGTGAAACTCCAATAAGTAATGAATTGGAAAAAGAGACCTCTTTTTGGGTATTTTTTGCTTTGTCTGCTAACAATAAAAGCAAGGCTGTTACCAATAACATAAAGCCAACTAATAAAATATTTCCGTCAAAAAATGCAGCTAATTGTTTTTCAAAAAGCAACCCAACAACAACTGCTGGCAGCATAGAAATAATAATTTTTATAGAGAATTTAAATTCTTCATTCCATTTCAATTGAAACAACCCCTTAAAGATTTGTGCTATTTCTTTTCTAAAAATAACCAAGGTGCTTAATGCGGTTGCAAAATGTAAAACGACGGTAAAGGTCAAACTTTCTTTTGGTACAGAAGTGTCTCCTAAAATTGCTTTTGCCAATTCTAAATGACCACTTGAGGAAACTGGTAAAAACTCAGTTAATCCTTGAATAATTCCTAAAATAATTGCTTCTATACTATTCACTTTTACTTTTTAGGGTTTGCTAAAATAGCATAGATTTCGATTCCTAAACCGATGATAACTAAAGTGGGTGCTAACCGGATACGCTGCCAATTATAAATTTCTTTATTAAAGACATCAGGGTTATCGCTTCCTCCACCTGCCATAAATATAAATCCTAGCAGAATAAAAAGGAGCCCTACAATCATGATGATGTAATTTCTTTTTCCAAATAGAAAAGAAGGTTTTTGTGTCTGTTCGTTGCCCATAATATTAATAATAAAGTTCGTCTGTTTGTAGGTTTAAGAAACGCTGTGTTGCAAAAAAGGTACTCAACCAAGAAATTAAAAAAGCTGAAATTAAAACACCTCCAACTAAATATCCTAAAGTTATATAATCTTTAATTAATGCTAAACTCGGCGCATATTTATCTAAATAGAAGACAATAATTCCTAGGGCAATCAATGCTAAAAAGGCACCTATGGTTCCTAATTTTATACTCTGCCAAATAAAAGGTCTTCGTATAAAACTTTTTGTAGCACCTACCATTTGCATGGTTTTTATGTTAAAGCGTTTGGAATAAATAGACAGTCTAATGGAACTATTTATCAAAATCATTGCGACCAAACTAAGAAAACTGCTGACGACTAGGAGCCAAAAACTAATTCTTTTAATATTTTTAGTTAAGATGTTAATTAGGGGTTTGTCATAAGAAACATCGGCGACAAATGCATTTTTCAGAAAACGTGTTTCTATATCCTGCATTATCTCAGGAGTCACAAAATCGGCTTTTAAGTATATATCTATTCCGTTTTTTAAAGGATTGGTTCCTAAAAATTTCAAAAAATCTTCCCCAATTTCTTTACTATAAATTTTAGCAGCTCTTGTTTTACTGATGTAAATAATTTTTTTAGTGAACGCTTCTTTTTTTAGCGAAGCTTTTAAATCTTCCCTGTTTTTAGTAGAAATAGCATCTTTTAAGAACAAGGTTATGGCCACTTTTTCTTTTACACGATTTGCAATGAAGGTAGATTTTAATAAAACCAATCCTAAAATACCCACCATAAAAAGTACCAAAGCAATGCTTATTACTACTGAAAAGTAAGAAGAATGCAATCGTCGTTTTTGATAAGAATCAAATTTTGAAGACATTTTACAATTTATTTTTTATACGCTTGCAAGATAATAATTAGAAAGCATTTGACCTTAAGATTGGTCGTATTTTAACGTAGCAATCTCTTGGCATAATTCAATAAGAATTCCATTGGTAGCTTTTGGATGCAAAAAAGTTACTAACTTATTATCTGCTCCTTTTTTTGGCGTTGGATTTAACACGACAAAACCTTCCTTTTGAAGTCTTTCTATTTCAGCGACAATGTCAGAAACTGCAAAAGCAATATGATGAATTCCTTCCCCTTTTTTTGCGATAAATTTTGCAATAGGACTTTCTGGATTGGTCGCTTCTAGCAATTCAATTTTATTGGGTCCGGCTAAAAAAAAAGATGCTTTTACGCCTTCAGCTGCAATTTCTTCTGTTTTGTAATGGGGTGTTCCAAAAAGTGAGGCAAACAACGCATTCGACTTTTCTAAATCTTTTACAGCAATGCCGATGTGTTCTATTTTTTCCATAAGACTTATTCTTCTTTTGCAATAATAGTGATATTATCCAATTCATAGGTGCCATCAAAGTTTACATTTCCATTTCCAGTATATTTAAATGCGATATAAGCAACTCCCGAGTAGGCTGATAATTCAATATAAGTGGAATGTACCCAGTTTTTAAAACCCGTTCCATCTGCTACTATTTTTGCTGGCAAAACAGTCCATGTTGCTTGGTTTATATGGGCTGTATTTCCGTTAAAATCTGTTGAAATGAATACAACTAATTCACTTCCATTTGCAAAACTATTTGAGGTCTCAAAAGATAAAAACTCTTGTACTGTAGTCTCTAAATTAATTGCTGACGTTATTAACCAAGAAACAGTATTTGTATCATCTGAATTTTTAGACCCAATTCTAGCCGCTTTACTTTGCGAATAGGAATCTGTGTAGGATCTCCAAGATTTTGTACCTTCTTCACGGTAGTTGATCCAATTCAAAATATCAACATCTCCAGATTCAGCATCAAAATTTTCTTCCAACAAAATTTTGGTAAAATTTTCCATTGGTAAAGGAGAACACCTTTCTTGCTCCATGGCAACATCCTGGGTCGTGTTTAAATTAAGTACGATAAAATCTCCTCCAAAACTTTTAGAAACGACAGCCTGTATACTACCCGCTTTTTCTGGTAAAGTGATATTGGAAAAACTTGAAAAAGAACTTGTTTCTAACAATAAATCGTCGTAACCTAATCCTAAACACGTTTGAATTTTACGTTGTGTATCAAAATCTTCTTTGGGGTCTACATACGGTTTCCCTGTTAAACTTGCTTCAAAAAAAACATTTTCTAGCCTAATAAAAGTGCCAATATTTGCGTCATTTATGCCTGCAAAATCAATAATTTTAGGTACAATTTCTTTTGTAATTCCGGTTCTAAACAAATGATTTGACATTTGATTTACTGTAACGGCTTCTACTTCTGTAACATCGGTCGTCTTTATTTTCCCTCCAATGGTAATAATGCCATCTCCAGAATTTGTCTCGCCAATATATAAGCCTTTTAAACGAATGAAAATTTTCCTACCCACATTAAAGGTTGAATAACTATTAGTTAAATTTAGGGCGATTTTAATTCCTGATGTAGGGTTTTCTGGTGCATCTTGTATATAAAATTCTTTGTAGAAATTTCCAGTTTTATCAGAAGAAATAACATATCCTACTACAACGATATTCGATTTGATTTTTATGGGTTCATTTCCTTTTATATACAATTCTTTTACCTGTTTTATTGTTTTCTCTTGAAGTGTTCCAAGACGAATACTTTCTATAATTTTAGAGATGGCCTCATTCTCTTCTGCCTCTAAATTTTGTGGTACAGTAAAATCACTATCTTCTACACAGGCGCTAAAAAAAAGGCTGGTGATAAAAGCGAGTACTAACATGATTGTTTTATTTTTTTTCATTTCCATTTATTTTTTAAAAACTAATACTTGCATTTAGAAAGTAGGTTGCACCCCTACCATACCAATATTTGTTACCAAATACAGGTTTTTGAAGCGCTTTGTCTGCTCTTAATTCATTATAATTTGCGTTTCTACCTTGTTCAAAACCTCCAGATTTATAGGCTGTATTTAATAAATTATTTACGGTTGCAAATACGCTGATATAATATTTTGTTATTTTCCACGATTTTCCTCCCACAAGATTTACAACTTTATAATTGTTAAATTTCTCTTGCTGTAACAAATTCTTAGCAACGTTTAGATCATAGTTTGGAAAGGTTAAACCATCTGCATCTTTATAAAAATTAGAGGTTCTTGTTAAGGGAGCGATATCGACAAATGTGTTGCTGAAAAAATTTGTCGTTGCACCAAACCACCAATAATTGGGGTCTCTATATTCAAAACCAACAGAGAATGCATTGTGGGGTCCTGCAGCAATTTTATAGTTATTTAAGTTTGAAGTATACTCTTCTGATTGTCCGTTTTCATCAAAAACACCTTCATTAGCTCTATCTGAAGTAAGGTATAAATTTGGATTGTTAGCAAAGGTAAAACGACCCATTGCTGCTGCTCCCTTTAGTTTTATCGTAGCGGTAACTTGTGCTTCTAATCCAAACTCTAACCCAATTTGTTTCTTGTCAATTCCGGATAAAATTTCTTGGACAAAGGCTGTATTATCTCCTCCAATTCCATCAGCAAAATAGAAAGAAATTTCTGTTGCCTCTTTTATGGATGTGTAATAACCAGTAAGCCTAGAAGTAATTATAGGGCTTCTTCTAATGTAACTTACATCTGTAGAAAATATTTTTTCGGACTGTAAATTTTCAACACTATTATTGTTTTCTCTAGCATTAGAAAAAGAATTTCGAAGGGTTGGCGCCTGCGTTAAATACCCAACATTCATGTCTATTAAATTACGTCCATTAATTTTATAAGTGCTGCCAGATTTTACACCATAATTTGTGAAATTTAATGCTGCTGATTTCCCGAAAGAGCTATTTTCAAAGCGCCCGTTTTTGTATAAACCTTCTCTTTGACTTGTTATTTTAGAGAGGTTTATTGCAACAAAAAAATCTATTTTATTGTATTTAAATTGTGCCTGCGCAAAAGCGGAAATTACCGTCGCATTTAGGTTGAAATTGTACTTGAATTGTTCTCCTTTACCAACAATTCTATCGGGATTTAATAAATCATTTTGCATTTTCGTTTTTGTGTCTGCAAAGTTGTTGATGTCTAAATAACCATTTCCACCTAGTAAATCCAGTACTTTTGCGTAGTTATGGGAATGGAAACGTTTGTAGGTTAGTTTGCCATTGAGAGAAAGGGTATTATTTATTTCTGTGTTTAAAATAGCATTTAATGTGAATTGTTTGTCATCATTTCTATCTTCATACAAAACATATGCATTTTCTGAATTTGTACTTGCATTCGTTCTATTTGCTTTAAAAAGCGTATTCCAATTTAATTGCCCATCATTTACAATGATTTCTTGCGCCCTATATGCATCTGATAAATTATTCTTTCTTAAAGAGTAACTAGGCAATTTTTGATAATAAATTGGACTGGGATTTGAACCGCGATTAAAATCTAAACGACTATTTCCTATTTTACCAAACTGATAAAAAACGTTGGTTTGTAGTGTTGATTTTTCTGAAAGATTCCAATAATGATTTAGCATTACAATAGGTTCGTTTACATCTTTAATTCTAGAATTAATTCTATTTCCATTTAAATTCCCCCAATATTCATTGTATTTAATTCCTTTTAAATCAAAGACTTCTTGTGTGTTTGGAGAGGATTTCCCTCTTCTATTGGGAGTAAATATTCCTGTAAAATTAACTCGATGTTTGTCGTTTATTTTCTTTTCTATGGAGGTAAATGCCCCATATGCATTATAGGAAGTGCCCTCATTAAACCCTTCATTTCCGGACCTTCTACTTCCAGAAAATGTCATAGACCATCCTTTTTTAGAAATTCCAGTACTGTGAGTTGCCATAACTCTGTGCTCATAACTTCTGTTAGATGAGGAATAGGAAATTCTTGTTCCTGGTCTCTGTTGAGAAGCGCTGGTGTTCATGTTTGTGCTCCCTAAAATACCTCCAAAAGTATAATTGACAGGAGTCAAACCGTTGCTAAATTCTTGATTTCTTAAAACGTCATTTAAACCGCCCCAATTACTCCACTGGGGTCTGCCATCGTAGATTTTATTCATCTCGATTCCATTGATTAAAACTTTTCCATTCCCAGAATCTAGCCCCTTTATTCTGAAAAATGAAGCACTGAATTCAAAAGCAGCAGTTCTTAAAAAAAGGTCTTTGGAGGCTTGTAGAAGTCCAGAAATATTATCTGCAGCATTTGCATCATTATACAATTCGTCATCTGTAATTGTAATAATACTTAAATCTAATGCTTCTTTAAAATCTTTAAAGAGTCGCATTTTTCCCAACGTTATGGGTAGGCTATTTAGTTCTAAAGGAAAACGCTGTGTTTCATAGCCAAGTAATTGAACTTCTAAAATGAAACTCCCATTTTTAAGATTTGTCATTAAAAAGGCACCATCTTCTTTTGTAGTTGTCGCTCTCCCTGTGTTTTTAAGCTGTATTAAAACATCTTTGAGCGGCCTTTTAGAATCATTATCTATAACAATTCCTTTAATACTATTTTGTGCATTCATTTCTGAAAATAGAAATAGTAGCATAAATACGAATGAAATAATTCTCTTCATAATTCTCTTTTTCTTTCATTTTTTTTATAAAATTAAGAAATTTTAATTTAAAAAAAAACATAAAGCACTGATAGTTAGTCTTTTTTAATGCTATTTTTTTGTATTTTAGTCATAAAAAATTAAAAAAAATGAAGCAGAAAACGTATTTATTATTTTTTCTTTTAAGCATTGTAAATACTATTTTTTCTCAAAAGGAAGAAAAAAAATACATGATAAGAACCATTGCCTTTTATAATTTGGAAAATTTATTTGACACTATAAATGACGTTACTAAAAATGATGAAGCAAGCCCAATGATGGAGTTAAAAGCAAATAAATCTAAAGTATATTGGGACAAGATTGATAAATTAGGAAGTACAATTGCTCAAATTGGAGCGGACAAAACAAAGACAAGTCCTGCAATTATTGGTGTTTCTGAAGTTGAAAATTTAAATGTTTTGGAAGACCTTGTAAAATCGAAACATTTAGTTTCTAAAAACTATGAAATTGTTCATTATGATTCTCCAGACAAACGAGGAATTGATGTTGGTTTGCTATACCAAAAAAGATATTTCAAACCCCTTTATCACGAAGCTTTCAATCCTAGAATTTATAGGAATAGTTTTCCTGTTTATACAAGAGATCAGTTGTTAGTTTCTGGATATTTAGATGATGAATTAATACATGTCATTGTTAACCACTGGCCATCTAGAAGTGGTGGAGAAGCAAAAAGCAGGCCTTTGCGGGAGAAAGCGGCGTATCAAAATATAAAAATTATTGAGCAAATCAGAGCAAAAGAAGAAAATCCAAAAATCATCACCATGGGCGATTTTAATGATGATCCAATCAATTCGAGTTTCAAGAAAATTTTAAAAACCAAAAGAAAAAAGGAAAACGTGGGTTTAAAGGATCTATATAACCCCTATGAAGAGTTGCATCGGCGAGGTTTTAACACCCTAGTCTATAGAGACAATCTCAACTTATTTGACATGATTTTAATTTCGTTTCCACTTTTAGACAAAGGAGAAAAGGACTTTTCTACCTATAAAATGTTTAAAGCGATGATTTTTAACAAACGTTTTTTAAGCGGTAAAAAAGGAAAATACAAAGGCTATCCTTTTAGAAGTTTTTCAAACGGTGGTTACACTGGGGGTTATTCTGACCATTACCCTGTTTATATGTATTTGATTAAAGAAAAGCACTAGAGATCATTGTTTAATCGCGTAAAACCCATCGTATATGAAACTTAGTAGCCAAAAAAGGCTTTTATTTTTCGATTCAAAAACAAAAAGAACGATATTATGGTTTTGCTATTTTTTTATATATTTATGAGTATTTCCATTCTCAAACTTCAAAAAATAAATTCCATCCTTTAGGTCTTGAATGTCAATTTTATCATTGTTAGATACGTTTCCATGATTTACCAATTTACCTAATATATTATATATTTTATACTGTTCTGTTTTGGTCAATCCAAAAATTTCAAGAAAATCAGACGCAGGGTTAGGAGCAATAGTTAAGTTGCCTTTGGTGTCAAAATTAGTTATTCCTAAAACTGTATTTTCCACATCTCCAGTTATAGAATTAATTGATCCACATTGAGATTGTGTTATAAGAGTTTCCTCAACCCAAACTCCTAGTAGTGAACTTGGCGGGTTTGGTTTAGAAGCCTCTGTATTATAATACAATACATAACTGTTTGAAAAGGTGCCATTTCCATCATCTACATATACTTCCCAACGATTTTTAATTTGATTCCATGCAATCTGAAATTCACAATTTCCTACTCCACCACAAGGTGAGTTTTCATTTACAGGATTCGTTTCAAAGATGTTTCTTCCGGTTGCATCTCTCTTTTTTTGTTTAAAAGTATAATCTTGATTTTCTATTAATGGATGACAAGCATTAAGCACAATGGTTTGTGAAAAAGCATTTGTACCAATAAAAATAAAAATTAATCTTAAAATATGATTTATTTGTTTCATCTGATACTTCTTTAATTCCTTATTGGAAATATTCCTGTAACACAAATTACATACCTAACAACTGCATAAGGCTGCATATTATTTACTGCTGTATTATCACCTGTTTCACCAATCATGTTTGTGTTCATGGTTGAAAGTGTACCGTCAGAAGCATATTCTTTATCCAGTAATTTTGTGCCAGCTGGATAGTTCTCTGTTGGTGAAGAACTATTCCCATCTTCAGTTACAGCATTGACAGTATGACTGTGCGCTGGTAAATTTGATTTGATTAGTGTATTTGTTGTTGAACCTCCTTTATCCCCTAGGCTATAATTTGGTAATCCAGTTCCTTGCCCTTTTCCAACAGGGACACGACTTCTTAAATCTGGTAAAGCAAAAGTGCTTCTACCATCACCTCCATATTGGGTTCCTAGTAATGAAAACAAAGCACTATAACTTGCTATAGATAATAGTTGCCCTTCGCAAGACTTCCATCCTCTTTGGTCAAAGTTTATTGCAGTCATTTTAATATCGCCTAAATATGCTTCTTGCGCATTTAGATTCATAAATGTCAAAAATAAAATTGTAGATAAAAGGTAAATTTGTTTCATTGTAAATAATTTTTAGCTGTTAACACTTTGTTCTGATGTTTGCTAACGGGGGTGATTAGTTGTGGGGACTTTGCACAAAAATAGTGTATAATAATGAATCCTGCTTGCCAGCAAGCAGAAATTTTAATTAAAAGGCGCGTACTAGCAATAAATTATATGCGGCTTAAGTTTGTTTTTATTCAAATATTATAGGTAAATCAGAATTTAAAATTTTCACAATATGGAAAGGCTGAGTAATCACAGTTGTTGCATTTCCTTTGGGAACTACCTTCGTTATATTAACGATAATATTTTCAGAATTTGACATTATATTTAATTCCAAACGATGACCTCCACTCCCTCTTATCTCGTCAAATATTGCAATAACCTTATGTTGAGAAAAGTCGATATCTATTTCTGAAAAATTATCAGAAACATTATTTACTGAATTCATTTGAGATATTAAGTTGTCCCACGTATTTTGGTCAGTAATTTCTAAATTCTGTTCCATAATTCCTTCGTCTCCATTTCCAAAAAGAGTGTCTTTAGCAATTAAAGTAGATTCAATATTTGTCATTTCGGAATTGTCATCGTTTGAATTGCAACTCAAAACGAATATTGATAACAAGATCATTAATACATTTTTTTTCATAATAGTTTTTAGGGAGATGCGAAAAAGTTCAAAAAAGTTGCTATACCGTTTAGTATCCTAAGAGTCGGGGGGTTCAATGCACTTCCTTTTGAGATTGCAATATACTTAATTAAATACAAAAACGGTTTGAGTATACACCCAAACCGTTATTGCCCTTGTATATTGTTGTATGCTTTTTTAATTTCTTCCAGCCATTACACCACCATCAGTATCCCAAATAGCACCAGTAACCCAAGACGCTTTTTCTGAAAGTAGAAACAGAATACTGTTCGAAATATCAGAAGGCGCTCCATTTCTTCCTATTGGATGGAATCCATTAAAGCCTTCTAATGCTTTTTCAGCTTCTTCTTTTCCTCCAAAAACGCCGTGATAAACAGGAGTGTTTACTACTGCAGGAGATACTGCATTAACTCGGATGTTATCGTCTGCTAATTCCATCGCTAAGTGTTGCGTTAAAGAATGTAAACCTGCTTTTTGCATAGAGTAAGCAGAAGATGGTGTCGCTTTTACGGCTTGTTTTGCCCACATAGACCCTACATTTACGATAGATCCTCCTTTAGTGTTTTTCATTTTTTTAGCTGCACTTTGAGTGATGAAAAAGAACCCCCTGTTTAAATCTAAGTATGAATTGTAATCTTCAATTGTGTGCTCAAGAAATGGTTTAGGAGCAAAAATCCCCGATGCATTTACTAAATAATCTAGGTTGTCTAATGCGTCAATTTTTCTTACTAATTCAGCTACATCACTTTCATTTGAAATATCAACAATGTGCTTGATTAAGTTTGGAGCATCATCTACTTTGCGAACATTTCTACCTACTATGTGCACTGTTGCACCTTTTTCTAATAATTGATTTGCAGTTGCTTTACCGATACCACTTGTGCCCCCAATAATTAAGGCTACTTTTTTTTCTAATTCTTTCATTTTTTAAGTTGTTTTAATTACTATACTATTTATAGTTTCAAAATTAAGTATAGTTTTTTATCTTTGCAATAACGGTCGAAAAGGATAGTATGATTATGTATAAATTTAAAGGAAAACAATACCCTTGTTGTACAAGTTTAACAATGGGAATAATAGGAGGAAAATGGAAGACAGTAATTTTGTTTTATTTGTTAGAAGGAAAATTGAGGTACAACGAGTTAAGAAAGGAAATGCCCACTGTAACGGAACGAACTTTAAGCTTGCAGTTAAAAACATTAGAAAAGGATGGTATTATTAAAAGAAAAGTTTATACTTCCAAACCCCCCTTAAAGGTAGAATATTCATTAACAGATTTCGGTAAAACTTTAATTCCACTAATTAAATCGATTGCAAATTGGGGTGATTTAGTGGTTGAAAAATATTCTTAGTAGCTGTCTCTTTTAGCTTGCTTCAATGTTGTTGTGTCTGGTTACTCTGTCATTTTTATACATATACTTATTAATTTGTGTATACATATTTTAGGACGGGTCATAATTACTTACAACGGGTTTGTATTTGCTTTGTAGCGTTGATTCTAAATAAAACACAAACCAAGAAAGTCCCAAATGACTTTCGTAAGTAGGCAAGAAGCCAGCAATAAAGTTTACAAGGTGTTTTTATAATTTAAAATAATCATTAAAAAATAGAAGTTGATATTTTATTGAATTTGCCCAGTAATCCCAATTGTGATTCCCTGGGCGTTCAATATAGTCATGGGGTATATTTCTTTCAACTAATTTTTCATGTAATCTCCTGTTAGCATCGTAAAAAAAATCACTGATTCCACAATCAAATATGAGTTTCAAACTGTCTCCTTTTAGCTTATAGACCATATTAATTACCGTATTTTTTTCCCAGTATTGCTGATGGTCAGAATAATTTCCCAACCGTTTAGGCAAGTCCCAATTATTTGGAAAAGGACGGATATCCAAACCTCCGCTCATACTTCCTGCTGCTCCCCAAATATCTTGATGCTTAAAAGCAAGATAAAAAGCACCGTGCCCTCCCATACTTAACCCTGTAATGGCTCTAGCAGACTTTTTCGCTGATGTTTTATATTTTTTGTCTATGGTATTAATAAGTTCTTTGGAAATATAGGTTTCATAATTCATTATTTTATCGATTGGGCTATCAAAATACCAACTGGTAAGACCGCCATCAGGACAAACAATTATAATATTATATTTATCCGCATACTCTTTTATTCTGGGAACCTTTGATATCCAACTCGTATAATTTCCACCAGCGCCATGAAGTAAATACAATACGGAGAAGTTTTCTTTTTGAGTGGAATAATTATCCGGTAGTATTACAATATTTGGAATAGATTTATTCATGGACGTACTCATGACCATAACTTTATCTACACGGGATGCGTTAATAATTATAGTATTACAAATTAAAAGAAGTAATATTAATTTTAGTTTCATGATTTTAGTTTTAATGTCTTGTCCTGAAATATGGCTACAGGTTAAAATTGAATTAAGCTGATAATTTATACACCCTATTTGGTGTTTTATAATCTAAAGATAAGTGTAATCTTATTTCGTTGTATAAATTAAT
>ENA-OQVM01000358-OQVM01000358.1-marine-metagenome-genome-assembly--contig:-NODE-358-length-73802-cov-4.777728_pt1 | contig 73802 bp, 66 predicted proteins | sample MGYA00237776_ERZ505498 | MGnify/ENA primary metagenome ERZ505498 (study PRJEB26159, sample SAMN06265151) | marine metagenome | isolation source: Helgoland LTER site | place: Germany:Helgoland, sampling... | reverse complement strand
GGTTTCCTTGTCAGCACAAAGTTGTTTTGTAGTCATATTTTTCACCTCTTACTTGAGGCGTATGGACTTTTAGGGTATGTTAGAAAGGTAACATTCAATTACATATATCTAATTGCCCACGGTCAATACGCCGTGGGTTTTTTTATTGTGAATTTACTAAATCATGGCATTTGGCTTGAGCCATCATCCAATCATCAACTGTATTTTCAAACCACCCGGCAGCTCTGCCTCCAGGTACTAATTTGAATGGGGCAGGAAATTTACCCTTAGATATCATTTCGTATATTGTAGATGGCTGAAATCCAGTTTTAGAAGGTAGGTCTTTCATACGCAAAATGCGTTTAGTTTGTGTCTTTTGATGCATGTCTTAACAGCTCCTTTGAGATATTTACTCATTCGGTTTAGAACTGATTCAGACTCTTTCGGTTAACTCTGCATTTTTTTTTAATTGATCCTGCCACCACCTTGCATTTCGATTTGCATCTAAAAGTTCATCAAATCCTTGTTTTACTGCATAAACAGATGCTTGAGATGAGCGATCTTGTAAGCTTAAAGCTATCCAACGACAAAATTCGTTTATCCTTGGTGGACGGTAGGCTGGTAATTGGGCGTGATAAAAAACAGCAAGTGTCGGTATTGCTGACAAAGCTTGATGACGAGTGATCTCGCGAACTGAACCTCGTACAAGGTTGCGTGAATTTTTTTTAACTAATTCATTTTTTTCTAATAACAATTCAGATTACAACTGCTCAATTAACCGGAAAAATTATAGCTACTGAAGATAACTATCCTTTAGAATATGCAACTGTAGCTTTGTATCAAACATATGATAAAGTACTTGTAACGGGAGTACTTACTGATAAAAATGGCCGTTTTTTGATTTCTAAAATAAAACCCGGATCCTATTATTTAGAAGCTTCTTTCATTGGATATGAAATTAAAACTGTTGAATTTATCCTAGTCAATAAAAAGCAAGAGAAAAAGGATTTAGGAGTTTTAAAATTAGCCTTAGGTTCTGGAAATCAATTGAATGAAGTAATTGTTAAATCAGAAAAACAAACTGTATCACATAAAATTGATAGACAAGTATTTGATGCGAAAAAATATCAAAGTTCTGTTGGAGGAAATGCTGTTGATGTTGTTAAGAATTTACCTTCTGTAACGATAAATGGTATGGGGGAAATTAGTGTCAGAGGAAGTAAAGGCTTTACTATTTTAATTGATGGAACACCAACACAAGGAGATCCTACATCAATTTTAGCTCAATTACCAGCAAATGCTATTGAAAGTGTTGAGTTAATTACTGCGCCTTCTGCTAAATACGACCCCGAAGGAAAAGCAGGTATTTTGAATATTATCTCAAAAAAAGGAGCAGTTAATGGAACTTTTTTTCAAATGAATATGCGTGGAGGATTCCCATCAATTGAAGGCTATGAAACACAAGTTGCCGCAAAAAGATATGGTATTGATGCGACCATCAACAAAAGATCAAAGAATTGGAATATTTCGATAGGAGCAAGTTACCAGCGTAATGATAAAACAGGGAGAAGAGAAGGGGATATGTTTGTGATGAATTTTGCTGAAAATAAAACGAGTTTTTTGCCTTCAGATGGTGAACGTAGCTTTGATGAAACTAATTATAACGGGAGGTTTCAGTTGGATTATACTCCTAATGATTCCAATACTTTTTCCTTAGGTTTTTTCGGAGGTAAACGAACAAAAGAGCGGTTGGCAGATATTGTATACACTAATTCTGCAGTTTCTCCTATTGGAAGTAACAATCGTTTGTTTGAGTTTAGATATTTCAATCATAATTTAAGAGTTCGAAAAGGAGATTTTGCTCTAGGGAGTCTTGATTATTCGCATCAATTTGATAATACATCAAAAATTTCTGCGTCAATTTTATATGAATATACATTTTTAGGAGGTCCTACGGAAAATGACAATGTTGGTTTTCCAGACAATTCTATTATTTATCAAAAAGAGTTTAATACCAATGACAACCCCTTATATGGAACTCGTTTTAATATTGATTATCAATCGAAACCTCTTTCGTTCGGGACTCTAGAAATAGGATATCAATATCGTGATTTAGATCATACTGGAAATTTTATTTATCAGCGAGATGGTTTCTTAGTTCCAGAATTTTCAAGTGATGTCAGCCTAGAAAGAGTTATTCATGCAAGTTATGTTCAACTTACAGGTGCTAAAGACTCATGGAATTATAATGCAGGAGTGCGATTAGAGTCTCTGGATAGAACGTATAAAGAGGCTTTACAAAGTGAAACTTCAGAAAATATATACAAGTATGATTTTGTAAAATTATTTCCTTCAGCATCTTTACAATATAAAATTGATGATAAAACGAATATTAAAACCGCTTATAGTAAACGAGTAGAACGAACGACGACTTTCAAAATGAATAGTTTTGCTGAACGTGAACATTCTGAGGTTTTTGAACAAGGAGACAATACTTTATTGCCAGAATTTATAGATCTACTAGAGTTTGGGGTTACGAAGAAACTTAAACAAGGAAACTCTGTGTATGCAACCGCGTATTTTAGACATATAGACAATGTTATTAACCGAGTAAACACCTTGGCTTATAAAGCCAATGGTGTAGTGATAGACAGTATTATCAATAGAGTATATTCTAATGTGGGCAAGAGTAATTCAGTAGGACTAGAGATTGGAGCAACGATAAAACCTTCAAAAAAATGGACAAATTTTTTAGGGGTAAATATTTATAATTATACAATTGATGGATTATTAAATTTTAGACACCGAGACGGTGTTGAGAGAACTTACGATATTGAATCAGAGTCAACAATTTATTCTTTCAATCTAAACTCTACCTATAATTTTTGGGAGAATGCTTCGGTGCAATTTACATTTAATTATTTATCAGATAGAAATACAGCAATGGGAGAAGATTCTCGTTTTTATTCCCCAAATTTAACTTTTAGAAAATCTTTTATAGACAACCGTTTAACGGCTACATTACAGTGGCAAAATATAGATCTTGGTTTGTTGAAAACGAATGAACAAAGAATAACAACCTCTAGGGCCAACGAATTCTATACCACTACAAATTATGTGTATGAAGTAGATATGATAAGTCTTAACCTGTCATACAACTTTAATGCAGCTAAAGACAAATCAAAATTTATTGATAGTGAGTTTGGGAAGCGAGAGTTTTAAGTTTATTTTAAAGCGCAATTATGATTATTTGAAAAGACTTTTTGAATGCTTTTCAGAACTTTCTATTAGAGAATTTAGAGTTTTAATTTTTTAAATATTATAAAATTCCATACTACTCATAATAAGTTCATTAGAAACTTTACAATCGAGTTGATAATCTTCGTAATCATTTAGTAACACAAAGTTTACTTGACCGTTTACATTTTTCTTATCGTGTTTTAATAACTCCATAATACCAGGAAAATCTTCTTTTGAAAGATGTACTTTATCATAAATTGATAAAATGACTTCTTTTACTTCGTTGACTTTTTCAAAAGAAAACCCTAGTAACTTACAAGATAGGTAGCTTTCGCAAACCATCCCAATAGCAATAGCTTCTCCATGCGTAAGGTTGTTTTTATCTTCAGATTCTAAGTAAAAAGACTCAATTGCATGCCCTAAGGTGTGACCAAAATTTAAAATTTTACGTATGTTTTGTTCTTTTGGATCCTGTTGAACAACTTTGTTTTTTATGTCAATAGATTTAAATATTAAATCATTGATATTGTTCTTTTTATCTTGTTTTATCTTATTAAATAGTTTAAGGTCATACGTGAGTCCATATTTGATAATTTCTGCCATTCCAGATTTAATTTCTCTCTCTGTAACTGTTGTTAAATAATCAGTATCAATTAAAACCATTTCAGGATTTGCAAATAATCCAATTTGATTTTTTAAAACTCCTAGATCTACACCTGTTTTTCCTCCAACAGAAGCATCCACCATAGACAATAATGTTGTTGGTATATTTACAAAGTCAATACCACGTTTAAAACAAGAAGCAACAAAACCTCCTAAATCAGTAATGACTCCACCACCTAGGGTAATAAGTAAGCTTTTTCTATCTCCACCCAATTTGGTAATTGAATTCCAAACGCTGATACAGGTTTCTAGATTTTTATGAATTTCACCAGATCTGATTTTTATAATTTCAATAGATTTAGTGGTCTCCAAATTTTCGATAAATTTTGGATAACAATGTTCAAGTGTATTTTCATCTAACAAAATAAAGAGCGAAGAGTACTCATTGCTTTCGATTAAATTAGAGAGTTCACTGTATCCTTTGTCCTGAAAACTAATAGAATAGGTAGCTGCTTGTATCGATTTCATTTGTAATTTATTAATACTGCAAATTAAAAATAAATTATTTAATTATTGACATTCAATACCTATATTTGTTAATATAAAATTCCTCTACATTATGAACCTTTTTGATAATACTAAAGTCGCCTTTTCCTTAAAATCTGATTCTCAACTAGAACGTGCCTATTTTTTGTTTAAAATGATTCAAAATCAACCAATGGTAAGAATTGGGAGTGCTGTTACAAATTTTGCATTAAAAGCACATTTGCCTATTGAAGGCTTAATCCGTTCTACAGTTTTTGATCATTTTTGCGGAGGTGTCACAGAAGATGATTGCCTACCTGTCATTGACCACATGTATGAAAAAGGCAATGTCCATAGTGTTTTAGATTATTCGGTAGAGGGCAAAGACGATGAAACTAGTTTTGAGGATGCTTTAGAAAAAATTATAAGGATTATTGATTTTTGTGAAGAAAAAAAATCCATTCCATATGCAGTTTTTAAACCTTCGGGCTTTGGACGATTTGGTTTGTATCAAAAAGTATCCGAAGGAAAAACATTAAATAAAGCAGAACAAGAAGAATGGAGTAGAGTGGTAGCTCGTTTTCACACTGTTTGTAAACTTGCAACAAAGAAAGAGGTTCCTTTATTAATTGATGCTGAAGAAAGTTGGATGCAACAATCCGCTGATGAATTAATTGAACAATTAATGGAGGTCTACAATAAAGAAAAACCCATCGTTTTTAATACTTTACAGATGTACCGACATGATCGAATGGACTACTTAAAAGCCTTGCACGAGAAAGCGAAAACTAAATCATTCCATATTGGAATAAAAGTTGTTAGAGGTGCCTACATGGAAAAAGAACGAGAGAGAGCTGAGAAAAATGGATATCCTTCACCCATTTGTAAAGATAAACAAGCGACAGATGATAATTATAACGAAGCGATTAGGTACATGATGAAATACCCTAAAATGGCATTATTTGCAGGTACTCACAATGAAGAAAGCTCCTACTTAGTGATGGAATTAGCAAAAAAATATACTATTGATGCGCATGACAAGCGTCTTTGGTTTGGGCAATTATTTGGAATGAGTGATCATATTAGCTATAATTTATCAAGTAAAGGATATAACGTAGCAAAATACCTTCCTTTTGGCCCTGTAAGAGATGTCATGCCCTATTTAATTCGAAGAGCCGAAGAAAATACTTCAGTGGCAGGTCAAACAAGTAGAGAATTAAATTTATTAAAAACAGAAAGAAAAAGAAGAAAAATATAATGGATCGTATTGATGAAATAAAAATATTACTTCAGAAAAATAAACAAAGACTTGCGCTAGAGTTGGAGCAAAGTAAAGAAGCGATCTTTCTTATAAAAAAAGGAACCCATTCAAATTTATCTGATGAGGAGAAAGATAAAATTAAAATACAATTGTTAGATATTTGTAAAGCAATTCCTGCTTTAGCAGTGTTTTTATTGCCTGGAGGCGCTCTTCTTTTACCACTTTTGATAAAGTTAATTCCTGATATTCTACCCTCTGCATTTCAAGATGATATTGAAGAATAACACCTCTTCTCTATATTCTTTCCCCTAAAATTTTGATTGCTGAAAATCTTCTGAAATCTTCTAAACCGAACAAAATAGTTCATTAATTAAAAGTAATTTTGAAAATTTAAGTTCTCGATTTTATGAAGTAACTACTAATTTTATTCTTTTTTCATCACTAATATTAGAGATCCAGCAAAAAAAAATAACAGAATTGCTATAAATCACATATAAACAACTATTTTTGCACGAAATTTAAGAAATTACAAATGCAATCAATAAGAAACATCGCAATTATTGCCCACGTAGATCACGGTAAAACTACCTTAGTAGACAAAATTATAGATCAAGCAAAAATCTTAGACGATCGTAAAGAACGTACAGATTTATTGTTAGACAATAATGATTTAGAAAGAGAAAGAGGAATCACGATTCTTTCAAAAAATGTTTCTATCAACTATAAGGATGTAAAAATTAACGTAATTGATACTCCTGGTCACGCCGATTTTGGTGGAGAGGTAGAACGTGTATTAAAAATGGCTGATGGTGTTTTATTATTGGTAGATGCTTTCGAAGGACCAATGCCTCAAACTCGTTTTGTACTTGGTAAGGCATTAGAACTAGGATTAACTCCAATTGTAGTTGTAAATAAAGTAGATAAAGAAAACTGTACTCCAGATTTAGTTCATGAAAAAGTATTTGATTTAATGTTTGCTTTAGAAGCAACAGAGGAACAATTAGACTTTACAACTATCTATGGTTCGGCAAAAAATGGATGGATGTCTACTGATTGGCAAGATCCTAAAGATAATATCCTTGATTTATTAGACGCTGTTGTAGCCTCTATTCCTGAAGCACCATACAGAGATGGTTCTCCACAAATGCAAATTACATCATTAGATTTTTCTGCATTTACAGGACGTATTGCTATTGGCCGCGTTTTTAGAGGAGATTTAGAGGTTGGTAAAGATTACATGTTATGTAAAGCTGATGGTTCTACTAAAAAAGTAAGAATTAAAGAATTACATGTTTTTGAAGGAATGGGGAAAGCCAAAACGGATAAAGTTAGAAGTGGAGATATTTGTGCAATTACCGGTTTGGAAGGTTTCGAAATTGGAGATACAATTGCAGATTTAGAAGCTCCGGAAGCTTTGCCTAGAATTGAAGTAGATCAGCCAACAATGAGTATGTTGTTTACGATTAATAATTCTCCTTTCTTTGGTAAAGAAGGTAAATTTGTAACCTCTCGTCATTTGCGTGATAGATTGTTCAAAGAAATGGAAAAGAATCTAGCTTTACGAGTAGACACTACAGACAGTGAAGATAAGTTTAATGTTTTTGGACGTGGAGTATTACATTTATCGGTATTAATTGAAACCATGCGTAGAGAAGGCTATGAATTACAGGTAGGAAGACCTCAAGTAATTATAAAGGATATCGATGGGGTAAAATCTGAACCGTATGAAACGTTGTCGATAGATGTACCAGAAGATGTAGCTTCAAAGGCAATCAATTTAGTTTCTTTGCGAAAGGGAGATCTATTAGTAATGGAGCCTAAGGGAGATTTACAACATTTAGAGTTTACAATACCATCCAGAGGATTAATAGGTTTGCGTAATAAGATTTTGACAGCAACTGCAGGTACTGCGATCATCAATCATAGATTTAGTGAATATGGGCCTTTTAAAGGTGAATTCTCTGAAGATATCAAAGGAGCTATTGTTTCCTCAGCAGCAGGAAAGGCGACGGCTTATGCTATTGATAGATTGCAAGACAGAGGACGTTTTTTCATTGATATCAATGAAGAAATTTATATTGGACAAGTTGTTGGCGAAAATAGTAAGGATTCTGACATGGGTGTGAACTTGATCAAAGGAAAGCAATTAACCAACATGCGAAAATCTGGTACAGATGATGCAATGAAGATCGCTCCCAAAACAGATTTTTCTTTGGAAGAATGTATGGAATACATAAAAGTAGATGAATATTTAGAAGTGACTCCAGAAAGCTTACGTATGCGTAAGATTTCATTTAGACCATAAGTTTTATTCATAAATACTATAGAAACAAAAAGCTCAAGTTTTAACTTGAGCTTTTTGTTTATTAATGATACTTAGGAACAGAGTTTGAAATTTAAAACCTTAATAAAAAAATGATTTAAGAAGGTTCTAGAATTAATTTTAAAACGAGTTATGATGTGCTAAATTTTCTTTTGCAATAACATCATAAATTGCATCCCAAAGAGCGATTCTTTTCTCAAGACATTGTTTTGCAACAGCGAGGGTTTCTCTCCATTTTTGGTCATCATTTCCACACAATTCAGAGATCATTTGAAGCGATAAAGGGCCGTGTTCATCTCCATCAAGCTCAATGTGACGCTCTAAGTAGTAGGTAAGTTTGTTATAAATTACATTTTCAGAATCAGCACTTTTTAGAATTTCAATGAACATGTCTGGAATCACATCTTCTCTACCAAATGTAAATGCAGAAGCTACAAGATGAGGCTTATTAGTTTCTATTATTGAAAATGAAAACTTCACAAAATCTGCTACCTTTTGATCAATATTTATTTGACTTAAAGAATATTCAACGCTGTTACCAGATTCTATTAGTTGAATAAAAGAATCAATTTCATTGGTTGTCGCATTGACTTGAATCATCGCATCCAAATACATTTCAAAATGACTCTTAGGGACTCCCAATTCATTGATATCGCTTTCTTCTCCATGAACGATTTCATTTATAAACCTTGCTAAATTTGAATTTTTTGGAGGGGTCCAAGGTGTCTGAACTGTGGTAAGATTTAATTGAAGGTTTTTTAAAAGAGACATAAAATCCCATACGGCAAACACATGATTTTCCATGAAGGTTTTGATGTCATCAATCGTATTTAAACTTTTATAAAGCTTGTGGTGTTGTAGTTGATTTCTTAATTGAGAAATCTCTTTTTCTATGTATTGTAGCCTATCAGTCATTACGTTTGTCACTTTTTTTAATGATTCATAACAGATTCAATCTAATAAGATATTAGAAGCGACAAATTTAAGGCATTTTATCTAAAAAATCAATGTAGATAAACACTTAATTAACATGAATTTAATACGATATAAGATTAATCTATTGTAAATAATTTATCCATCAATAATAGTTGTCATGGAATCAAGAATTACTCTTTTGCAGGAAGAATTTTACCTGTACATTCACCAAAACCTATGCGAACTTCGTCATTTTTACAATGAGCGCGCATAATTACAGTATCATGATCATTTATAAATTTACGTGAAGTACCATCTTTTAATATGATTGGATTTTGCCCTCTCCAAGTTAATTCTAACATAGAGCCATAACTGTCTTTTGTTGGTCCTGAGATTGTTCCAGATCCCATCATGTCTCCAGCTTCAACAGGGCATCCATTTACAGTATGGTGGGCTAATTGCTGAGACATCGTCCAATACATGTATTTGAAATTTGAGTTAGCAACAACAGTTTCCTCTCCGTTTTCTGGTTGAATACCTACTTGTAAATGAATATCATAACTTCCTTTTTTCTTTTGTTTCAAGTAGGGAAGTGGTTCGTGAACTTGTTCAGGGTTATTAACTCTAAAAGGTTCTAAAGCATCCAATGTTACAATCCAAGGAGAAATGGTTGAGGCAAAATTTTTGCCTAGAAACGGACCTAAAGGAACATATTCCCAAGCCTGAATATCTCTTGCAGACCAATCATTAAATTGAACCAATCCAAAAATATGTTCTTCAGTTTCTTCAATAGGAATTCTTTCTCCTAAAGTATTCGCATCTGTGGTAATAAATGCCATTTCAAGTTCAAAATCTAATAATTTTGTGGGTCCAAAACCAGGGGCATTACTTCCTTCGATCGGCTTTGTTTGTCCGTAGGGTCTTCGGATACTTGTTCCAGAAGGAATGATAGAAGAACTTCGACCATGATATCCTATTGGAACATGGAGCCAATTTGGTAACAATGCATTTTTTGGGTCTCTAAATAAAGATCCCACATTTGTAGCATGTTCTTTGCTTGCATAAAAATCTGTATAATCTCCAACAGCCACAGGAAGTAACATTTCTATCGCATCTATTCTAAAAATCACTTTTTCTTTGTGATGAACGTTGTCTCGTAAATTTCCATTACTTACATCAAAAATAGCTGCAATTCTATTACGCACTAAACGCCATGTCTTTCTTCCATCTGCAATAAAATCATTCAAGTTGTCTTGTAAAAAAATATCTTCTGTCAGCGGGATTCCTTCAAAATAACCCAATTGATGTAGTGCTCCTAAATCTATTGCATAATCTCCAATTCTACTTCCAATAGTAATGATATCATCTTTTGTGATGAAAACTCCAAAAGGAATATTTTGTATTGGAAAATCTGATTCTTTAGCGACCTCCAGCCAAGATTTTCTTTTTGGATTATTTGCAGTTATGATCATGTTTTATTTTTAATCAAATCTATGCAATTTTTTCTTTATTTTTTATTGAATAATCATCAATAACGTATTTTTAACACTCTTTTTGTCACTATTTTACAATTGTTGATAGAAATAAAAAATAATATGTAAAAGGTATGAAATTCAATATTCATTTTTATTATTTTTGTAACTCTTTAAAACATATATCAATGCAACAAGATAATTTAATTTTTGACCTCATAGAGGAGGAAAAAGAAAGACAATTAAACGGAATTGAATTAATTGCCTCAGAAAACTTTGTAAGTGACCAAGTAATGAGAGCTCAAGGTTCTGTATTAACAAATAAATATGCAGAAGGATATCCTGGAAAGCGTTATTATGGGGGTTGTGAAATTGTTGATATTGTCGAGCAAATAGCCATCGATAGAGCGAAAGAGCTTTTTGGTGCTGAATATGTTAACGTACAGCCTCACTCTGGATCTCAAGCAAATACTGCTGTTTTTTCGGTTTGTTTAAAGCCAGGAGATAAAATCTTAGGTTTTGATTTATCACATGGTGGGCATTTAACTCATGGTTCTCCAGTAAATTTTTCTGGTAAATTATACAAAACCTCTTTTTACGGAGTAGAAAAAGAAACAGGAGTATTGGATTATGATAAAATTCAAGCAACTGCGACAAAAGAACAACCAAATTTAATTATTGCAGGGGCTTCTGCATATTCTAGAGACATAGATTTTAAACGTTTTAGACAAATAGCAGACAGTGTTGGTGCTGTTTTATTAGCTGATATTTCTCATCCATCAGGGATGATTGCTAAAGGTATTTTGAACGACCCTTTACCACATTGTCACATTGTAACGACTACTACACATAAAACACTACGAGGACCTAGAGGAGGAATGATTATGATGGGGAAAGATTTCGATAATCCTTTTGGTGAAACTTTAAAAAGTGGGAAATTAAAAAAAATGTCTTCATTACTTCAATCAGCTGTTTTTCCTGGAAATCAAGGAGGGCCTTTGGAGCATGTGATCGCAGCAAAAGCAATTGCGTTTGGGGAAGCATTGACAGATGAATTTTTAGAATATCAAATTCAAGTCAAAGAAAATGCTGCAGCCATGGCCAAAGTATTTGTAGATAAAGGATATGATCTAATTTCTGGTGGTACAGACAATCACATGATGTTGATTGATTTAAGAAATAAAAACATATCAGGAAAAGATGCTGAAATTGCATTAGGAAAAGCAGACATAACTGTGAATAAAAACATGGTTCCTTTCGATGATAAAAGCCCTTTTGTAACTTCTGGAATTCGTGTTGGAACTCCAGCAATAACCACACGAGGATTAAAACAGTCAGACATGGAAGCTGTTGTTAGTTTTATTGACGAAGCAATACAGAATGCTAATGATGACCAAGCATTACATGAGATTGGTGAGCGAGTGTCGGACATGATGTCGCACAGAAGATTGTTTGTAATGTAATAAAATCAGGTTTTATTGATAATGAAACTTTTTTCATAAATAAAAAACATCAAGATATTTCTTGATGTTTTTTTGTTTATTTCAATTGTTATTCTCCACAGTAAACCAAGTTTCCTCAGAATTAGGGTTTGTTTAATCCTCTTCAGTAGCTCTGTCTAGAAGGTTTTGGTTGAGATTTTTAGAAGTAGTAGCTCCTAGTTTTTTTATTCTATCTACTTTCGTAATTAAGTTTCCTCTTCCGGTAAGTTTTTTCATAGAACTATCATAGCTCCCTTGTACGGTTTTTAATTGGTTCCCAACTTTTATCAAATCGTCCGTTAAATTGACAAATTGGTCATACAAAGATCCTGCTTGCTTTGCAATTTCTATGACATTTTTTTTCTGATTTTCCTGTCTCCAGATAGAAGAAACAGTACTTTATGTTGCTAATAAAGTTGAGGTAGAAACCAATACAACATTTTTATCTAAGGCTTCTAAATACAGAGTGTTTACTTTATTTAAAGCAATTAACAATGCCGGTTCTATTGGAATGAACATCAATACATAGTCTGGTGAATTAATTTCATATAACGTATCGTATTTTTTATCACCTAACTCTTTAAAGTGTTTGCGAATACTGTCTAGATGTTTTTTTAAATAAACTTCTTTTTCATCCTCATTCGTAGCACTAAAATAATTTTCATACCCCGTTAGTGATACCTTTGAATCGATAATTAAATGTCGATTGTCTGGGAGATTGATAACGAAATCTGGTTTTTTTAAGCGTCCATCATCATCTCTATATCCTCCCTGAGTAGAAAAATGGATTCCTTTAACTAAATTTGCTTTTTCTAATAAAATTTCTAGTTGTGCTTCTCCCCAGTCACCCTGCGTTTTATTATCACCCTTAAGAGCATTTGTTAGATTTACAGCTTCTTTACTCATTTGTTTATTCAAATCTTTTAAATGAGTTAACTGTTCTTTTAAAGCGGAATGCATGCCCGTACTTTTTTCTTGATTTTCAGAAACTTTCTTTTCAAAACTAGCGATCTTTTCTTTTAAAGGATTTAGAATTGTTTGAATGTTTTCTTTATTCTGTTTGGTAAACTTAGAAGATTTTTCTTCTAAAATTTTATTTGCTAAATTTTCAAATTCTTTCGTAAACTTATCTTGTAACTTTTCTGTTTCTTTTTTTTGTTCAGTTAATTTTTGGTGTAAATTTTTTAATTCAGAGTCTTGTCTAATATTTAAAGTACTTAGCTCTTCTTTCTGATGCCTAACTTGACGTAATTCTTTTTGCAGCTCAATACTATTTAAATCTACAATTTCTTTTGCTTGGCTTATTAATGAAGCACGTTCTTCAAGACCAGCTTTCTCTTTTTCTGAAGATAATTTGGTCAATATTTTTCCAATATAAAAACCAATTGGAGCAAAAATAAAAGCAATTAAGAAGTAAATAATTAATTCGTTCATCATGTCAATTTAAGTTCCTAAATTTATCACTTTAAATGATAACATAAAACCTTTAAACAAGGATTTTATAAACAACTAACTTTTAATTTTTTTATGAAAAGCATTGCGAGGTTTATTTTATGTAAGATTTTGGGCTGGAAATTGGAAAATGATTTTCCAAAAGAGTTGAAAAAATATGTTGTAATTGCGGCACCACATACAAGTTGGTTAGATTTCCCTATTGCAATACTATCTAGAGTAGCTTCCGGAACGATGATTCATTTCATAGGAAAAAGTTCTTTATTTAGTTTTCCTTTTGGACTTGTTTTTAGAGCTCTTGGTGGAATTCCAGTAAATAGAGGAAAAAGTAGTCATTTAGTGGATACAGTTATAGCTGTTTTTAATTCTAGAGATCAATTTGTACTTGCCTTATCTCCCGAAGGAACTCGAAAAAAAGTTAAAAAATGGAAAACAGGTTTTTATTATATTGCTAAAGGAGCAAATGTTCCTATTGTAATGGCTACGCTTGATTTCGGTCAAAAGAAAATAAAAATTTCTAAACCCCATTACATAACTTCCGATATTGATAAAGATTTTGATACATTCCATGCTTTTTTTGAGGGTGTCCTCGGAAAAAAACCGGAATTATCTTAATTTTTATTTTAAAATATGATAAAAAATGTTTAAATTTGTATTGTAAACTACAACTTTTCTAATAGAGATTAGGGGCTCTATTATAAAAATGTTTACCTAATAGCTTAGGCTATTGATAATAAGTCTTCAGTTTACTGAAGACTTTTATTTTTTGAAACCTTTTCTGCAATAGAAACAATTACTTCGGTAGCCTTTATCATAGATTCTACAGGTACATATTCAAAACGACCATGGAAATTGTGACCTCCTGCAAAAATATTAGGACAAGGCAACCCTTTGTACGATAATTGAGATCCATCTGTACCTCCTCTTATTGGCTTTATCAGAGGGGTAATCCCTAATTCTCTGATAGCCTCTTCTGCAATATCTACGATATGCATCACAGGGGTTATTTTTGTTTTCATATTAAAGTATTGGTTTTTAATCGATACTTTTATAAGATCTTGGTCATATTTTTTATTTAAATCAGAAGAAATTTTTTGAATTAATTTTTTTCGCTTTTCAAATAAATCCAAATCGTGGTCTCTAATAATATATTTTAATACAGTTGTTTCAACATCTCCCTTGATATCATGTAAATGAAAAAAACCTTCATAACCTGAGGTTCTTTCTGGCACTTCTTTAGAGGGTAGCGCGGTAATAAATTCATTCGCGATCAGCATAGAATTAATCATTTTACCCTTTGCGTATCCTGGATGTACCATTTTTCCTGCAATTGTAATTTTCGCTCCAGCAGCATTAAAATTTTCATATTCTAATTCACCAATTTGACTTCCATCCATTGTATAGGCCCATGCTGCTCCAAATTTGGCTACATCAAATAAATGAGCTCCTTTGCCAACTTCTTCATCTGGAGTAAAGCAAATTCTTATCTTACCATGTTTAATTTCTGGATGTTGAATTAGGTACTCCATAGCTGAGACTATTTCTGTAACACCTGCCTTGTCATCGGCTCCAAGAAGGGTTGTTCCATCGGTAGTTATAATTGTTTGCCCTTTGTAGAGTAGTAAATCATTAAAATAATCGGGAGATAAAATAATATTTTTCTCCTTGTTTAAAACAATATCATTTCCTTGATAATTCTCAATAATTTGGGGCTTTACGTTTGCTCCTGTAAAATCGGGACTCGTATCTATATGGGCTATAAAACCAATTGTAGGTACTTCATAATCTATATTACCAGGTAGAGTTGCCATGATGTAACAATTTTGGTCCAATTCGATTTCTTTCATTCCAATTTCTTTCAGTTCTTCAATTAGAATATTTGCAAGATCCCATTGTTTAGCTGTACTTGGAAACGCAGTATTATTTGGGTCTGATTCAGTGTCTGTCGTCACGTATTTGATAAACCTATTTATAATGTGTTGTTTTTCAATCATTTTATTAATTTTATTTTTTCTAAAAGGGTAAATGCTTTACATAATCTGTTATTTACAAGAGAGTCGCCATAAACTTCTGCTTTCACATGTATAAAGTTTTGGGCATTTGTATTTATAAAATAATGACAAACCTGGTACGAATAACTTCTTTTAATTCCTTTAGAAAAAGAATAGTATGCGGGTTTGTTAATGAGTATTGTTTCTCCTGATGCGATGTTTGTTAAGTTTTTAGCGATACTTTCTTGTTTTTGTTTTAATTTAAAAATACGATCAAATTTAATACTTTGGTTGATGATAGTTATATCTAAAAGGAATGTTTCTGTCAATTGTTTTGTCGTATCTGCTGAATAAATTGAAGATTGCAGGGTGTCAAAAAAGAAATTTGTTTTCCATGATTTAGGCAATTCAACAGAAAATTTATTCTTAAGATCCTGCAGTTTTTCTAAATTTTTATAGCTGGTGATGTTACAATTAAAATCTTTGTAAATTTTATCTTGATGAGAACAGGAGAGGATTAAGAGTGAAATTAAAATGGATACATACTTGTTCATGTTACTTTAAAATTAATTTCCCAATTTTATTGTTACCTGACAACCATGCGGTATTTTTATCTAGAAACTGAATTGCATAATAGGATTCATTAGATATTTTTTTCCAAGAAAATCCACCATCGTTCGAGAAAGAAACTCCTGTTTTTCCTACTGCAAAAATTTCTTTTCCATTGGTATTTGGAACATATTGGACACAGCTTTTGTAATTAGGGTTTTGTCGGTTGGCAACTAACTTCCAAGTTTCTCCCCCATCTTTCGTAATGGCTTTATTTGCTGTATTCTCTAAAGGTTTCGAATAATCTCCACCAATTATAATTCCATTATTTTTATTTGAAAAATCTATTGAATAAATTCCTTGTGGTCCATTTCCCTGAATAATAGGGGTGTTGAAAATTTGCCATGTAGCTCCATAGTCTTGAGATTTTAAGACACGTGCTTTTTTCCCTCCAGATGCAATCCACACGGTACTTCCAATTGTTTTAATATTTGTATTGCTAGCTGCAAAAAACGCTTCATTTTCTTCAAATACTGGCAGTTTTGTACATGGAATTTTATTCCAAGTTTCGCCTCCATTAGAGGTAACGATAATAGATGCACAATTTTCTGTTGGATCTCCTATTGCGATTCCGTGTAATTTGTCCTCAAAAAAATGCATGGAGTCGTAAAATATTTTTTGATGAATTTCTTTATAAACGAGTGTTGCTTTATCCTTTGAAATTTTATACAATAAGGCAGGATTTCCAATTGAGAGCGCAAAGTAATCGTTTCCATTATAGGCGATACTTCTAAAATTTGGAATTATAGAATCTTGATATTTTATTTTAAGTTTTGAAGAAATGTCTTTTTCTTTATCAGAAAACAAACCTACATGACCATTGGAGCCTGCATAGGCTATTTTATTTTTTGTTATAATTTGGATTGCACGAATGCTAATACTATCCATTTTAAATTCCTGAATTGAAACAGAATCAATCTTTCTTGACGGCGATTGTTCTTGACAAGCGAGAACGAGTAGAAAGGTAGATATAAATAGGATTATCCTTTTCATTTTGATATATTTATGACACTAAAATAAACAAATCATTTTTATATAATGAAAAAAGCATTGGTAATTTCTGGAGGTGGGAGTAAAGGAGCGTTTGCTGGAGGAGTTTCTCAATATTTAATGAATAAAGAGCACAAAGATTACGATTTATTCATAGGGACTTCCACAGGAAGTTTAATGATATCTCACTTAGCTTTGGGTAAATTGGATGAATTAAAAAAACTATATACAAATGTAAATCAAAAAACTATTTTTAGTAATAACCCTTTTAAAATAAAAAAAGTTTCTGGAGAGAAGGTCATTAGCATTCGTCACTTAAATACGCTTTGGAATTTTTTAAATGGAAGAAAAACTTTTGGAGAAAGTAGAAATCTAAGACGTTTAATTAGAAAGAATATTACTAGAGAAATGTACCATCAAATTATAGCAAATCAAAAAGAAGTTGTTGTTACGGTATCTAATCTAACAACAAATCAAATAGAATATAAATCAATAAATGATTGTACTTATGACGATTTTTGTGATTGGATATGGGGTTCCTGTAACTATGTTCCATTTATGAGTTTGCTAGAAAAAAACAATTGTCAATATGCCGATGGAGGTTTTGGATCTTTGGTTCCTATCCGAGAAGCTATTTTAAGGGGTGCCACAGAGATCGATGCGATTATTTTAGAAACAGAAGTAAGTCAATTCAATAGGTTGGCTGCTAAGAATCCTTTTTCATTATTATTTGATGTGTTCGATTTTATGTTAACAAACGTGGAAAGACATAATATTACTATTGGAAAATTGGCTGCGAATAACAAAGGCGTTAAGTTAAATCTATATTATACACCTACGGTTCTTACCACAAATTCTTTAGTTTTTGATAAAATATTAATGGCTAAGTGGTGGGAATCTGGATATCAGTATGCAAAATCTAAAAAAAATAAATTAATGAGTGATTTTCGTCCAGATGTATTGACTGATAAAGAACTAGAGGGAACAATCAAAAAAAACAGCTAATTTTTGATCGTTTATTTTAAAATATAGGGATTGACGTAAAGTAGCCCTCTCTTTTATTGTTACCGATGATTTGAATACATGTTATTACTAGCAGGATTTGCTAATCTTGAATTGTAAAAATCAGAAGACTTTAGTTTATTGATTTTTAAAACCTCTTTTGAACCTGTTGTTATGTAGTTGATCGTTCTATCTAACAATGGGTCTGAACGTTCACCTAAAACACCTAAATCAGCTTCATTTTCTGCAATTTGTATTCCTGGTAGGGTGACGGCTGGAGTAAATCCATCAGGTTCATTTTGATTGTCTTTATTCGAAATTTCTAAAACAATAGGTTGTATTGCATAGCTGTGTGTCGTGTTTAAATTTGCTCCATTTCTTCTCAAATTATCAGAATCGTATAATGTAACAGAGCCTACTTGTTTTCCAACAGTAGTTGTTCCAACTATTTTTACCTCTATGTATGATCTCAAAGAATTAATGACCAGTTCTGATGCAGAGGCTGAACTACCTGAAACAATAAAATACACCCTAGAGAGATTTAAACTATGAATAGATTCTTGAATAACAACGTTTCCATTTCCATCAGTTTTCTTGATTTCATCTGTAAAGTAATTATAAAAATTATCTGCACTGTATGCCTTTTGTATTTTGCTATTCCAAACTTCTTTTGAGTAGATTTCTCCTGTAAATTGGCCAGTAATCATACTGCCTAAATAAGTAGCTGTATTTACGGAACCACCCCCATTATATCTTAAGTCAATAATTAAATCATCTATATTTTCACTTTTAAACGAATTAAAAACGGTATTTAATTGTTCGTCATAAGAACTCGAAAATTGATTGTATAATAAATAGCCTATTTTTTTATTCCCCTCTCTTATGATTTTTGAGATAGCAATGGGGTTTTCGGCAATTTCTTCTTTAGATAATGTTGTGAAGATATCATTTGATATAGGATTATCATTATTGTAATTTGCAAAACCAACATTTAGGTTCGTACTGTTGCTAAATAATAAATTTTGATAATTGCTATCTGTTAGTTGGGTTCCGTTAATCGTGTTAAAAATCATTCCCCGTTTTATATCTTTAGAAGCTGCACTTGAATTTGGGATAACATATCGAACATACCCATACACATTGGTTGGATTATTGTTGTAACGTTTTAAGCCAAAATCCATTCCAGTGGAGATATTAATTCCTTGAAAAGAATTTTCTAATGCGATATAATCATCTACGATCCAAGAAAATCGGTCTACTAAACCAGGTTGAAATCGCAAGGCTTCAAATATTTCTTCTGGAGAGTCATACCCTTGTAAAAAACCATTCAATTCAGATTGCGAAGCAAAACGTGTATCTGATAAATCCGGAATATTACTTTGCCAAAAATAATACGCATTCATTCCTTTCCATATAAAATCTTGAACATCTACATTTTTTGAAAACGATTCCTTATTTTTAGAACAAAAGGAGAAAAGAAAAGAAAATGTAATTAAAACAAATAGTTTTGTGCCTGCTTTCATATTCTCAGAAATATATGAATTATAAATAGAATTAATATTAAATTTAAAATATTTTGTAACAAGATCTATTTATTTTCGTTGATATGTATATAATACTCGATAAAAAAATATAAGAACAAGTTGTTGCCTATAAATTAAAAGTATCAATGAAAGAATCAGACTTTTTGAAAGTAATTAAACCCTTTAAAGACAAGGTTTTTAGATTAGCAAAAAGACTATTGGTATCAAGAGAAGAAGCTGAAGACGCTACTCAGGAAGTGATCTTTAAATTATGGAAAAATAAAGAAAAAATTTCTGATTATAAAAATATTGAAGCATTTGCCATGACCATGACAAAAAATTACTGTTACGACCGTTTAAAATCCAAACAAGCGAGCAATTTAACATTAGTTCATACGAATTATAAAGGAAAGGAAACCCCTTTAGAGAAAAGGATTGAATATAAAGATGCTGTAAATATAGTTCACTCATTAATTGAACAATTACCAGAAATGCAAAAAATTATTCTTCAATTAAGAGATGTTGAGCAATATGAATTTGAAGAAATATGTGATATGGTTTCAATGAAACCAATAGCGGTAAGAGTAGCCTTATCTAGAGCCAGAAAAACAGTAAGAAACGCATTAACAAAACAACAGAACTATGGAGTTAGCTAACATAGAAAAATTAGTAATTAAATATAAAAATGGAACTACCTCTATAGAGGAAGAAAGCATTCTAAGAAATTATTTTACAGGTGAATCTGTCGCAGCTCACCTTCAGGAATATGTTCCTATGTTTACTTATTTTACGTTCATTAAAAAGGAGTCATTTAATAAAAAGGTTCAATTAAAGATCGAGAAAGCTAGAAATAAAAATAGAAAATTTTTGTCTGTAGCGGCCTCTCTAGTATTGCTATTAACGAGTGTGTTTTTTATAAAAAAAGAGAATGATAGGTATCAGGCAAAAAAACAATTTGCACAGGTAACTAAAGGTTTAAAGTTGCTCTCAATTCAACTTAAAAAAGGAGAAATAGCCATCGCCAATCTGTATTCAAACAAAAATAATTAAAGTTAAAAATTATAAATCATCAAAACAATGAAAAAAACAATACTACTATTACTGTTTGTAACCACTCCAATAGTTTTGACTGCTCAATCACTATTCGATTCTTTAGAAGATCTAAACGGTGTTGATATGGTGGTGGTAACCAAAGATGCTTTTGAATTGATCTCTAAATTTAAAAACATAAAAATAGAGGATAACGAAGGGATGAAAGTCTTTGAAATGATTCAAGATTTAAAAGAATTTAAAATGTTTTCTACCAATGATGCTAAAGTTGCAACCATAATGGGCGAGTTGGTGAATGCCTCTATAAAAAACCAAAACTTGACAGAGTTAATGAGAATCAAAGAAGATGCTTCTCGTGTAAAAATTTATGTAAAAACTACAAAAAACAAAGAATATGTAAGTGAAGTTTTAATGTTTGTTAAAGGGTTGAGTAAAAAGACGAATAAAGTTTCAGAGGCTGTTATTGTTTCCTTAATAGGTTCGATAGATATTAATAAAATATCAGAATTGGCAGATACTTTTTAGTAAAAAATAAAAAAAGTACAAAGTCGTTGGCTTTAAATCGTAATTTTTTACATCATTAATCATAAATAATAATGACACATCACATTAAAATTATACTATTTATATCACTTATGTTAATTGCTGGTTCTTGTCAAAAGAACACTTCGTTACAGGAATATTTGGTTGAAAGTCAAGAGAAAAATGGTTTCATAACGATTGATATTCCTACTAGTTTCTTACAATTAAAATCAGAGGATGTTTCAGATGAGGTAAAAGCTACATTAGAAAGTATCTATAAGATAAATGTTGTTGCTTTGCCTGCAAAAGAAAATCAAGAGGCTTACAAAATTGAGAAGGTAAAGTTAAAAAGTATTTTTAAAAAAAATAAAAAGTACAAAATGCTCATGTCTATGAAGCTTCAAGAAATGAATGTACATGTTTATTTCACTGGAAAAACAACCTCTTTAAATGAGATAATTGCATTTGGTTACAGAGATGGACTCGGAGTGGGTGTTGCAAGATTGTTAGGAAAAAACATGAATCCTGCTAATATCATTACAATGTTAAATAAGTTAAAAATAGATACTAATAACTTAAATTTAGAGCAATTTAGTGCTATTTTTGGTAAGTAATTCAAGTGTTTTCTTACGTTTGAATCGAATACAAATTCCCTTTAAGAGCCTTTTTTTTAAACGGCTCTTGAATTTAACTGCTCATTAACAACTGAACTGTTAATATTTATTAAATTTGAAACTTAGTTAAACGAGTAGGTATGTTCTTTATGATGTGTAAAAAGTGGCTCTTTTTTATTTTCTTAATATTTAGTTTGGCAAGTTTTTCTCAAACGTATGATTCCTACAAGCCGGAAAGAGATAAGATTCACGATTTAGTTCATACTAAATTAAAAGTTGATTTTAATTTTGATAAAAAGGAATTGAATGGAGAGGCTTGGGTTACTGCAAAGCCTCATTTTTATGCAACTAGTCACTTTTCGTTAGATGCCAAAGCAATGATTATCCATCAAGTTTCCTTCAATAACAAAATATTGGAGTATTCTTACAATGATTATAAAATTAATATAGACTTGCCAAAAGAGTTCCTTAAAGGAGAAGAGTTTACAATTTATATTAAATACACTGCACGGCCAGAAAAGGTAGTTCAGAAAGGAAGTGCTGCTATTACGAGTGCAAAAGGATTGTACTTTATTAATGCCGATGGTTATGATAAAAATAAGCCAACTCAAATTTGGACACAAGGGGAGACAGAAGCGAGTAGTTGTTGGTTCCCAACGATAGATACTCCAAATCAAAAAACTACCCAAGAAATTTATATTACTGTTCCTAAGAGATTTGTAACATTGTCAAATGGAAAGCTTGTCGATCAAGTAGTCAATGGTTCTGATAGGACAGATTACTGGAAAATGGATAAAAAACATGCTCCTTATTTGTTTTTTATGGGAGTGGGTGAGTATGAAATTATTAAAGATTCTTATAACAACATCCCGATAGATTATTATGTAGAAAAAAAATATGCACCCTATGCAAAAGATATTTTTGGAAACACTCCAGAAATGATGGAATTCTTTTCTAGAATTTTAGGAGTAGCATTTCCTTGGAATAAATACAGTCAAATTGTAGGTAGAGATTATGTTTCAGGAGCAATGGAGAATACAACGGCTGTAATTCATGGTGAACAGGCCTATCAAACTCCAGGTCAATTAATTGATGAAAATATTCAAGAAAACACAATTGCACATGAGCTATTTCATCATTGGTTTGGTGATTTGGTTACTTCAGAAAGTTGGTCCAACCTCACTTTAAACGAATCTTTTGCCAATTATAGTGAGTACTTATGGAGAGAGTATAAATACGGAGAATTAGATGCGAATATGCATTTGTTTGAGACAAACCAAACGTATTTAAATGGTCAAAATGAGCACAAACATTTGGTTCGGTTTACTTACGATGATAAAGAAGATATGTTCGATGCTGTAAGTTATAATAAAGGAGGAACAATTTTACATATGTTGCGAAACTATTTGGGAGATAGTGCTTTTTTTGAAGGTTTAAAAGAGTATTTAACCACTTATCAATATGGTTCTGCGGAAGTGCATCAATTACGATTGATTTTTGAGAAAATTACAGGTAAAGACTTGAATTGGTTTTTTAATCAGTGGTATTATGGTTCTGGTCACCCAAAAATAGATGTTTCCTATGATTACAATACTATTCAAAGAAAGGTCACTGTAAATTTATTACAATTAAATTCTAATGCGTTTGCTTTTCCGATCGCTATTGATATTTTTGAAGAAGGAAAAAGAATAAGACACCATGTTTTTGTCAAAGGAAAAGATGCTTCTTTTACATTTACGTATTCAAAACCACCTACTTTAATTCAGGTAAATGCTGATGGTATTTTACTGTGTGAGATCAATGAGAATAAAGTTTTAAGTGATTATATATTTCAACTTAAGAACGCTCAAAATTACTCTCATAGGAGAGAGGCACTATTAGCGATATCTAATAAGCAAAATGAAAAAAAGGTATTTAATGCAGTGTCAAATGCAATGAATGATCCTTCATATAAAATTAGAATTCTTGCGCTAGAAAAGATAGATTTGATCAATAAGTTTTCTAAAAAAAATACCATTCAAAAAATTAAGGAAATAGCAAGTACTGATGAGAAAACACTGGTACAAGCTGTTGCTCTAGAAACTTTGGGGAAATTAACAGATCCAAAATTAAAATCAATCTTTATAAAAGCATTGGAAAGTAGGTCTTATTCAGTATTGGGTAAAGCTTTGGTTGCTTTATATTATATAGACAAACAGTTAGCTGTTGATAGGTCTAAAAAACTACCTGATGAAATTAGAAAAATATTAGCGACTCCTTTAACCCGAATTTATATTGAAGAAAAAGATGAAAAAGAGTTGCCATTTATAGCTAAAAATATACTTTCAGGGATGTTTTTAACAGGAGATGATGCTACAAAAGCATTGTATAAAAAAGCATTTAAGCAAGTTTCAGAAAGTGATAATTTACAAGCCATTGAAAATTTAATAGAGGATATGGTTGTAAAAGGAAATCAGTACAAATCATTTAACTTTGATAAGGTAGTGATAAACTTAATGCGTTCAATGGTGCAAGATCAAAAAAGAAAGAATGCAACCAATAAAAATAGGAGTATTCAGCTCATAAAAGAGGCAATGGCCAAGTTGTTGTAGCTTAACTTATTTTTTATTTCTCCGGATGTTACTACTTTTTAAACTCTGCGAAAGTTCCATCATTATAAAAAACAACAATTCTTTCAATATTTTTTTCATTGGATTTCGTTTCTATATTATGTAAAGATGGGGTAGGTGTATTCGTGTTTTTAGGAAAAGTACCTTTTCCGTTAAGAAGCCAATACATATCTACTTCATCAAATTCAGCTATTACTTTTAAAATAAAATCTAAACTAGGTTTGTTTCTTCCAGAGAGAATGTGTGAAATACTAGAGCGTTGTACACCAATTTTATCTGCAAACATTGAAGCAGTTAACTGATGAAAATCGATGACTTTTTTTAGTCTAGAAGTAAATTCTGTTATGTTTACCATTGTAATAAAATTGTGTTTTACAAATGTAAATATTCCGACACAACTATCAAAGAATATGCTTGTAAATAATTTCAGGGCTTTTTTTATTATAAAGTTTAACTTTAGTTAATTAAACTTAAATAACTGATTTAGATATACTTAATTAATTAAATTATAATTTAAAATGTAATTTAAAAAAATACATTCATATTTGGATTTCAATCGTTTTTTTTAATTTACAAAAGTAATCTTTATGTGTTTTTTGTTGTTTACAATTGTAATTTTAGTTGACTTTACATTTGTAATTTTTTAGTTTGATGACAATTCAAAATGGTGTAATTTTGAAAATTATATATTTAGATCATAATGAATACAATTGAAATTAATTATCTAGAAAATCTTTTTTTAGCACAAAAAGAAGGTTCTCTTCACGGAAAATGGATTACTTATAATGATATTGAAAATTTATTTTCTAAATATGAAGCTAAGTTTAATGTAACTCAAATTGGACTTTCAGAAGAAAATAGACCAATTATGCAATTGAAAATTGGTAATGGGGCTAAAAAAATATTGTTTTGGTCTCAAATGCATGGAAATGAAAGTACAGGTACAAAAGGATTGTTTGATTTTTTTAATTGTATTGAAGGAGTATCAGATACAATTTTTAAGAAGATATTAAAAGAATGTACATTGGTATTCATTCCCATGTTAAACCCCGATGGATCTCAAGTATATACAAGGGTTAATGCGAACAATATAGATTTAAATAGGGATGCAGTAGAGAGAACTGCTAAGGAAAGCAAAATTTTACGTGCAGTATTAGAAGCGTTTACTCCGCATTTTTGCTTTAACCTTCACGATCAAAGATCTATTTTTGGAGTAGAGGGAACTAACAACCCTGCAACTATTTCTTTTTTAGCTCCCTCAGAAGAGGTTACTAGATCGCTAACCAAGGGAAGAAAAGAAACAATGAATGTTATTGTGGCTATGAATAAGATGTTACAAAATATAATTCCAAATTTCGTGGGTAGGTATTCAGACGAGTTTTACCCAACAGCAACTGGAGATAATTTTCAAAAGTTAGGCTATAATACCATTCTAATTGAGTCAGGTCATTACCCGAAGGATTATCACAGAGAGGAATCAAGAAAATATACTTTCTTTTCGATACTTCAGGGCGTTTATCACATAGCAAATACCTCAAATTTTGACAATTACAAGGATTATTTCACTATTCCGAATAACGATAAAATATTCTTTGATGTAATTCACAGATACCCAAATTCAAGCAATGATGTTTCCTTTCAATATGAAGAGAAAATTATAGATGGAAAGTTTGTTTCAAAATTAAACAAAATAGATGAAAATCGTTTAAATCTTAAAATTGGTCACTCCGAAATCGTTATAGATCGATAAAAAATTAAGTATCTATTAACTACTTGTTGTTTTAGTTAAATTAAATTCATAAATTTGTAGGATAATATGAATATTACGCAAAAATGAAAAAATTTACATTAGACGAAATCGATCATCAAATATTAGATATTTTAATCGAAAATGCTAGAACTCCTTTTACTGATATTGCAAAACAATTATTAGTTTCTGCCGGAACCATCCATGTTCGTGTCAAAAAAATGGAAGACGAAGGTATTATTCAAGGATCAACGCTGACTCTAAATTATGAGAAAATGGGGTACTCCTTCATAGCACATGTAGGAATCTATCTAGAAAAAACATCAATGACTCAAAATGTAATCTCCGATTTAAGAAATATACCCAATGTAACTGTAGCTTACGTAACTGCTGGTAAGTATAATATTTTTTGTAAAGTAAGAGCAAAAGGTACCAACGATGCGAAAGACATCATTTACAGAATTGATGATATTCCTGGAGTTAATAGAACAGAGACGATGATTGCTTTAGAAGAAAGCATCAATGATAAAAAGAGAATGATGCATGCAATTTTTAAAGATTTGTAGTCCCTTTTTCCATCATATTATAAAAATCCTTATCATTTTAATGATAAGGATTTTTTTATTGATTTAATATCTTTATTGTTATGTTTGTGTATATAATTATGATATTTATAATGTATGCCTTCTAAAATTAATTTTAATAAAAATTCTTTCAATGACGAGATGTTATTGAAATTGTATGAAAACATGTTGAAACCTCGTTTAATCGAGGAAAAAATGCTCATTCTTTTAAGGCAAGGTAAAATCTCTAAATGGTTTTCTGGTATTGGACAAGAAGCAATTTCAGTAGGGGTCGCTTCTGCTTTGGAAACAAATGAATATATTTTGCCAATGCATAGAAACTTGGGTGTGTTTACAACTAGAAACATTCCTTTGTATAGATTGTTTTCTCAATGGCAGGGTAAAATGAATGGTTTTACGAAAGGAAGAGATAGAAGTTTTCACTTTGGCACACAAGAATTCAAAATTGTTGGTATGATTTCTCACTTGGGCCCTCAGCTTGGTGTAGCAGATGGAATTGCTTTAGCGAATAAACTAAAAAACACTAAAAATGTTTGTGCTGTTTTTTCGGGTGAAGGAGGAACAAGTGAAGGAGATTTTCACGAATCCCTAAATGTTGCTGCAGTTTGGAGCTTACCTGTTTTATTTTGTATTGAAAATAATGGTTATGGATTATCTACCCCAATAACTGAACAGTTTAAATGCTCAGATATTGCAGATAAGGGAATTGGTTACGGAATGGAAAGTTATGTCATTGATGGAAATAATATCTTAGAAGTTTATTCGAAAGTTGATGAATTAGCCAAAAGTATTCGTTTAAATCCAAGACCTGTATTGTTAGAGTTTAAAACTTTTAGAGTTCGCGGTCATGAAGAAGCAAGTGGAACCAATTACGTATCACAAGATGTTTTGGATTCCTGGATAAGCAAAGATCCAATAAAAAATTACCAAGAATTTTTGATGGAGGAAGGTATTCTTACAGAAGCGATTGATTCTTCTTTAAGAACAGCAATAAACCTTGAAATACAAAAGCACCTTCAAATCTCATTTAAGGAAGCTTCCATAATCCCAGATTTAGAGACTGAGTTAAAAGATGTTTACCACGATTTTTCTGATTTTAAAGCAATTCAACCGGGACTCAAAAAGAAAAATAAACGTTTTATAGATGCTGTCTCAGAGGGTTTGTACCAATCCATGGAAGCACATGACGACTTGGTGATTATGGGGCAAGATATCGCTGAATATGGTGGTGCCTTCAAGGTAACAGATGGATTCATAGAAAAATTTGGAAAAGACAGAATTAGAAATACACCAATTTGTGAATCGTCTATTGTTTCTGCTGCCTACGGTTTGTCTATAAATGGAATAAAATCTATTGTAGAAATGCAATTTTCAGATTTTGTGTCTTCTGGTTTTAACCCCATTGTAAATTTATTGGCTAAATCTCATTATAGATGGTCTCAAAAAGCGGATGTAGTAATCAGAATGCCTTGTGGAGGAGGAGTTAGTGCAGGACCTTTTCATAGTCAGACTAACGAAGCTTGGTTTACTAAAACTCCTGGTTTAAAAGTGATATATCCTGCATTTCCTCAGGATGCAAAAGGCTTATTAATAGCTGCAATTAACGATCCAAATCCAATACTTTTTTTTGAACACAAAGCCTTGTATCGGTCTGTTTATCAAGATGTTTCAGAAAATTATTTCACCTTAGAAATTGGAAAAGCAAGGCTTATAAAAGAAGGAAATCAACTTACTGTAATTAGTTTTGGAGCAGCTATTCATTGGGTTTTAGACGTATTAAAGAACCACAAAGAAATTTCTGTAGATGTAATTGATTTAAATACATTACAACCCTTAGATTCAGAAACAATTTATACATCTGTTAAAAAAACAGGAAAGGCTATCATTGTTCAAGAAGATTCACTCTTTGGAGGAATTGCAAGTGATATTTCTGCACTAATTAGTGAAAATTGTTTTGAATTTTTAGATGCTCCTGTAAAACGTGTGGCTAGTATAGAAACTCCCATCCCTTTTAATAAAGGTCTTGAGAATCAATACCTTGGAAAAAATAAAATAGAAAAAAATATTTTAGAGCTAATTCGCTATTAAAATTCTTATTTTTAGGTTTTAAATCACATTTATGAATAATAAACAAATCATTTTAAAAAACCGTCCTCAGGGAACACCTGATGAGCATACATGGAAATTAGAAGTACAATCAATTCCTGAACTGCAAGAGGGAGAAATTTTAATAGAACATCACTATTTATCATTAGATCCTGCAATGCGAGGCTGGATGAATGATACGAAATCCTACATTCCTCCTGTGGAAATAAACGGTGTAATGAGAGCTGGATCTGTAGGGAAAGTTATTCAAAACAATAACAATCCCAACTTTCAAGTTGGAGACTGTATTTCAAGCTGGGGAGGCGTTCAACAATATTGTATTACTGACGGAGAAGGATGTTTTAAAGTAGATGAAAAAGCGGCTTCGATGCCTACTTTTTTAAGTGTTTTAGGAATGCCAGGAATGACTGCTTATTTTGGTATTTTAGAAGTAGCCAAAATAAAAGAAGGAGATATTGTACTCGTTTCAGGAGCTGCTGGTGCAGTTGGAAGTATCGTTGGTCAAATTGCAAAAATAAAAGGTTGTACGGTTATCGGTATCGCTGGAGGAAAAGAAAAATGTGATTATGTTGTAAATGAATTAGGCTTTGATGATGCTATAGATTACAAAACAGAAAATATTTATACGGCCCTGAAAAAGAAATGCCCACAGGGTGTTGATGTATATTTTGATAATGTAGGAGGCGTCATTTTAGACGCTGCATTAAGTAAACTTAGAATGCATGCAACGGTTGTTATTTGTGGTGCAATTTCTCAGTATAACAATAAAACAAAAATAAATGGTCCAAGTAATTATTTATCTTTATTAGTAACGCGTTCTACTATGAAAGGAATGGTTGTAATGGATTATACCAAAGACTTTGGAAAAGCAGCGAGACAAATGTCTGTTTGGCTAAAAGAAGGAAAACTAAAATCTAGAGAAGATATTTATGAAGGAATAGAAAACTTTCAAGAAACCTATCATCGATTATTTTCTGGGAATAAAAATGGAAAGTTAATTTTAAAAGTAGTAGAGTAGTGGAGTTGGAACATTTTTTCCAATGCCCGCATTGTTGGGAAAAAATATCCATGATTTTAGATGCAAGTGTTCTTCAACAGAGTTATATAGAAGACTGTGAAGTTTGTTGTAATCCTATTCAAATTACATCAACTTTTGAAGAAGGAGAACTAATTGGTTTCTATTCAGAATCAATTGAACAGTAAATTCATTAGTACTCTTTATTAAATTAGAGGGTTTGCCCATGTAAACTTCTCAAATAAAGAAATCCAATCTTTAGGAAAAGGAGCTTTTAATACAAGCTTTTCTTCAGTGAAAGGGTGAGTAAACTCTAATATTCCTGCATGTAAAAACATGTTTTTCCAACCAAAATTTTGATCAAACATTTCATCATGATTTTTATCACCATATTTAGTATCACCAACTAACGGGTGGCTAATTTTGTTTGAATGAACACGTAATTGATGCATTCTTCCTGTCTTAGGAGATAATTGAACCATACTATACCGAGAGGAATCATAGGGTTTTACTGGGATATCCAACGTAATTTGAGAGATTGTTTTTAAATGTGTTTCAGCTGCTTTATAAACAGAAGCATCTCTGCCTTTTACTGGAGAATCAATTATTTTTATTTCCGGAGAAAATCCACGAACCACTCCAAAATATGTTTTTTGAATTTCATGTGTTATGAATACATCTTGAAATTTTGAAACATATTTTGTTTCTTTTGCTAACAAAATAATTCCGGAAGTTTTCCTATCAAGCCTGTGAATAGGATACACTTTTAAGCCTTTTTCTTTAAAAATTAGCTGTAATAAAGAAGTTTCGTTAGAAATATTTCTAGAATGGTGTGCGTGATGAACTAAGATGTTGTTTGGCTTGTGTACACAAATCAAATAGTCATCTTCAAAAATTGTAATCAAACTCATATGGTAGAATTAAATATAATTAGATGTCATCATTTCGAATTCAAACGAGCTATTTCTTTGTTGTTTGTGAAATACAAATAGCCAATTAATAGTAACGAGATGATACCACAGATAAAAAAACCTACAAATAGAGGCAAAGCTGTATTGGTTATATATGCTCCTATACATGTAGCAATAGGTACCGCCATTATTGTAGAAGTAAACCCATTGATTGCCGCTCCAATTCCAGCAATATGACCTATGGGTTCCATTGCTAATGCCCTTGTATTTCCAAAAAGAAATCCTATGGAAAAAAATTGCAACCCAAAAAATAAAATTAAAATAGTAATATTAGGGTTATTCTCTCCTGAAAAAAGGAATATATATATAATAGGAATTAAAGTAAAGCTAATGGTGGATATAGATACCAATTTAAACATGCCGTGTTTTATGACTAGTTTTCCATTTAAAAAAGTTGCAAAACCGATACTAATTGCCAATCCTGCAAAAATAAGAGGAAACTCATTTTTTAAATGATATTGTTCTTCAAATATTTGTTGACTTGCACTCAAATAAACCATAAAAGAACCTGTAATAAAACCGGAAAACAAGGTAAAAATAATTGAAGTCTTATATTTTGTGAACTCCTGTATGCCTTCAATAAAAAGTGAAAATTTAATTTTTTTTCTATTTGTTATTTTTAAGGTTTCTGGTTGACGCTTCCAAACCCAAATCATCGTAAAAAATCCAAATAGTAACTGACTATAGAAAATAGATTTCCAACCATATAGGTCTAGCATTAGTTTTCCTAAAGCCGGTGCAATAACTGGTACAAGAATAAAAATGACCACAATAAAAGACATTACTTTAGCCATATAGTTACCACTAAAACGATCTCTAACCATTGCTATACTTACGGTTCTTGGAGCTGAAAGTCCGATACCCTGTAAAAACCTTCCAAGAATCATCATTTCTATATTCGTAGCGAAAACACAAATTAAACTTGCACAAACAAAAACAATAAAGCCTGCATAAATAATCGGTTTTCTTCCAATACTATCAGACAAAGGACCTGAAATAAGTTGGCCGAATCCTAATCCTAAGAAAATCATTGTTATGAATAACTGACTATTTTTTGGATTTGTAATTTGTAAGTCCATGCTAATTTCAGAAACTGCTGGTAATAAGGCATCAATAGACAATGCTACAAGAGACATTAAAGATGCCATAACGATGATAAACTCCGATTCTGATTTTTGTGTAATTTTCAAGTTTCAAAAATAGTTTATTTATTTTCAGAATCTTCTTTATATATTATAATTTCTCATATATGTTTACAATAGGATGGGTGGTATTACTTTATGAATTTTATTTAACATAATATAAATTATAGTACATTTTATAACAATTAGCGAAATAGCGCTTTTGGGCGATAATTGTCATAATTACAGATATAAGGTCTTTAGACTTATATCGATAGTAATTATGTCAAGCTAATTGTGGCTTCTAATTATATATATTATTGTTAACTATACTGTAGTTTTATTAAAATATCCCAAAAGCATTTGTTTTTATTGGAATACTTGTAACCTGGGTCATTAAAATCTTTATAGGTTTTGAATCTAATTTATAGCACTAATCTTTAAGCAATATAATAAAAGAGAGATTGTGGAATAATAAGTAAAAAAAAATCAAATAATTAAGAATTAGAAACCCAGCTTAAGTACTAACTATTATTATATGTGTAATCTTCTTTTTATTGCTAAAGATTTCTTAATTTTAATTCAATTTCATCTTTAAATTCATCAATTGGTATTGTTCCGGTAGCTTTGTGATTTTTAATCCATAAAACTTCATCGCATAAGTAAAAAATATCATTGATATCGTGGGTTACAATCAATATCATTAGATTATACTTTTTCTTAAATACTTTTATAAACGAATATAATTTTTGTTTCATTTCAAAATCAAGAGCAGAAAAAGGTTCATCCATTAGAATAATTTGAGCTTTTTGAGCCAATGCCCTTGCGATGGCTATCCGTTGAACTTGACCGCCTGAAAGCTGATGCGGATAACGATTTTCCATACCCTCCATATCTACTTGACTTAAAAGTTTAGAAACAGCTACCTCATGCTGGTTTTCATTTTTTACAGCAAATAAAATATTTTCTTTAACAGTGAAGTGAGGAAATAAGCTATTTGTTTGAAAAATATATCCTGTATTTCTTTTTTGAGTAGGTAAATTTATTTCCTTAACACTATCCAGCCATACCAAATCATTATAATGCAACATTCCATATTCAGGAGAATTGAGTCCAGCTATAATATTAAATAGTGTAGACTTTCCTTCCCCAGAGTTACCATAAATACCAGTAATAGCTTCATTTTTAAAATGTGCTTGTACTTCTAAAGCGGTCTCTCCTCTTACGGATTTAATTTGTTTTTTAATATGAATATCAAGCATCTGCTTTTTTATCTTTATTTAGAAGGTTCACCATAAATATAATAAGAATAGATATTGTTAAAAGGATTATTGAATAAAAATGAGCTGCATTATAGTCCAAAGCTTCTAAATCACTGTATATTGCTAGAGAGGCTACTTTTGTTTCACCGGGTATGTTACCTCCTATCATCAAAATAACACCGAATTCTCCCATGGTGTGGGCGAATGTAAGAATAAAACCAGTTAATATGGCGTGCTTCATATTAGGTAAAACGACCTTTATCAAAGTTTCAAATTTAGACTTACCCAATGTATATGATATATTCCAATAATGCTGTGGAATTTGCTCAAATGCTTTCTGTAACGGCTGCACCATAAAAGGAAAACTGTATACTAACGATGCTATTAAAATTCCTGAAAATGTAAATGGAATATGAATTCCAAAGTTTGCTAGGGTTTCTCCAAAGAGATTTTCAGGAGAAAATAAAATAAGCAAATAAAATCCAATCACTGTTGGTGGTAATATAATCGGTAAACTAACTAAACTTTCTACAACTATTTTTGCTTTTGATTTCCAAATACTTAACGCATATGCAATAGGCAAACCAATAACTAACAAAACAAAAGATGTTAGTAGGGCTAGTTTTAGAGATAATAATATAGGACTTAAATCTGGCATTAATTATATAATTGAATATCCATAATTTACCAATATTTCTTTCCCTTCTTCAGACAATACATACTCTAAAAACTGCTTTTTCATTTCTGGTAAATTTTTATTTTTTATAATGACAGCACCTTGTTTAACCCAATACTCTTTATCTAGCTCTTTAAAAAAACCTGTTCCTTTTAATTTTGGAGAGGATACTATTGACTTTGCGGTAACCCCTACTTCTACTGTTTTATTTAAAACATATTCGTTTACTTGAGAAATACTTTCCCCATAAACTAATTTATGCTCAACACTCTCATATACATTTTTTTGTTTTAAATATCTAATTGCTTTCCTTCCGTAGGGTGCATTTCTAGGATTGGCTATGGCTAAATGTTTTATTGATGGATCTTTTAATTGAACTAAAGAATCGATAGCTATATCTTTTCTCATCGTCCAAATAACGGGAGCACCATAGGCATAGGTGACGGGTTTTTTTTCTGTTTTCCCCTTATTAAACAACATTTTTGGATAATACATATCTGCAGAGAAAAATAAATCATAGGGAGCCCCATTGATAATTTGAGTAGTTAATTTACCTGATGAACCCAAAATAACATCTACTTTTATATTGTGTTTTTTAGAAAAATTAATGGCTAATTTCTTTAACGCAAATTGAGCACTAGCAGCAGTTGCTATAGTTAATTTATCAATATTATTAGTCGGTTTACAACTCGTAAAGACCATTCCAAACAAAGCAAAAAATAAAGTAATTTTTTTAATCATAGTTGATGGTTTTAAAATAATGGGTGATACAAAAAAAACTGATGATCATTAAACCACCCAATAAAAGATAACTAAATGTTGTATTTCCGTTATCAAAATTAGAAACAATAATAGATTCTCTTATGATATTACTTAGATGAGACAATGGGTTGTATTTAGCTATTTGTTCTATCCAATTAGGTAGATTTTTATTTGGTACTAGAGCGGTACTGGTAAATATAATTGGTAAATTAAATAAATGAATAAATGTAGCCATAAGTTCAGATACCTTTGTCTTGATCGCTATGAATGAGGATAAAGATGCATAAAAATAGGTAAACATAAAAGTTGATAGTATCACTTTTAAAAAACCTACAGCATCTATAAAAATAGTTTCAACTCCCATTAGATAGCCAATACCTACTAATACAAACACTTGCAATACTACACGACTATAATCTGCGAAAATTTTAAAAAATAATAAAGATGTTTTAGAAATTCCTGTAAAGTTGTAACGACCAAAAAATTGTGACTGAAAATCTTTAATAAATAAAATTCCAGATTGAGCACTAGTTTGAAGTACTGTCATAGCACAAACACCTGGCAATAAATAATCCATATAATTACCCTCAGAAAAACTAAATTTATCTTCAAATAAAAAACCAAAAATTGTTAGCCAAAAGACAGGTTGTATAAATGAAAAAATAAAGTGTATGGGTCTATAGTACAGCTTTTTCCATGTTCTTTTACAAATATAATAACCTGGTAAAATAAAATTCATTATTACTTTTTTTTCTTTCTTACTTTTTTCTCTCTTTTGAGATTAGATAAAGAAATATTATGAAGCCCCATTAACGTAGAAGTTAAATTATTTTGAGATACTCTGGAGCCAATGATAAATTCATCGTGCTCTTTTTTAAATCGTTCTATTTCTTCACTCATTAAAGAAGTGTTTTTACAAAAAAGAGTAGCTCTTCTATTTTGAAAATCTACATAAATTTCCTCTTTAAAAATCATTTTATTCAACGCTACCCCTTCTTTAAAATCTATTTCAGCTGTAATATAAGGATGTTTTTTTATTAAAGCTGCTGGCTTGCTTTGTTCTAAAATCTTACCCTTCTTTAATAGAATTATTGTGTCTGCATTTCTCTCCGCCAAATCGATATCATGGGTTACACAGATGATTGTTTTGTTTAATGACTTTAAAAAAGAAATTAAATTTAATTTAACATTAAAATCGAGTCCAACAAAAGGCTCATCTAATAATAATATTTCAGGGTTGTGCGTAAGTCCAATTGCAATATTAACCAATTGCTTCTGACCTCCTGAAAGCTTTTTAATTTGTTTATTAAAAAATGGTGTTAATCCCAGAGAATGTTCTAAAAACGCTTTTCTTTCATCAATATTATTTTTTTCTAATCCATGCAGGCTTGCAATAAAAGGAATAATATCTTTGACAAACATTTCACCATCCAAACTGTATGATTGGGGGATGTACCCAATTAAACGTGATTTTTTAGAGGTATTATTGATCTTTTGACTATCAAAAAGGACGCTTCCTTCAGACGCAGAAACTGCACCAAGGATTAACTTTAGGATGGTGCTTTTTCCACTTCCATTTTGACCAAGAAGACAGGTGATTTCATTTTTTTTTATTGAAACATGAAAATTTTTAAAGAGGGCTTCCTCTTTAGGATACTTAAATTTTATGTCATTTAGACTAACCTTCATAAAGGTCATTGTGAATTATGCTACCCACATGTTTTCCATTTATAGAATCTTCAATTAAATCTGGGTTATTTCCATTTACTACCTGAAAGTGTGTACAACTTTTATTGTTTCTTAGAATGTCTATGACAACTCTATTAAATGGTAATGTTTTTAGATTCATTTTTTCTAATTCATTGACGTTGATTTTATCAATAAACTTTGCGTCTTTAAATTCTTTGGGGTCTTTATCATACAAACCATCTACATCTTTTACTAAGGTGACCGTTTTAAATCCAAATGTTTCTGCTAAAATTATAGCACCTGAATCTGTACGATGAGAGGGAATATTTCCCTTTTTAGAGGGGTGCTCCCAAATAGAATACGGAGGCATACCAGCATAAATTACACCAGGAGCTGCTTGTAAAAAAAGAGGTAATAGATGGCCTATAGATTCTGGCGGAATCGCAATTACTCCCTCTGGAGATAATAAAGTTCCTAAAATATGTGCATTTCCTAAAGCATCTTCACCTGCTAGTTGAGCTAAAACACCTGTTGGCATTCCTAAGTCTAAAGCTACCGAAAATAAATGTTTACTTCTTGCGCCACCACCAGTACTGATGACAAGTTTTTCTTTCTTTAAAATTTCACGCATTTTGTCGACTACTGGATACGTAGCTTCTCTTCCTTTGTCTATAAAAGAACTAGCTCCAATTTTTACAATGTGCACATAAGGCAGCATTTTAAAAGTTGAAGAACCTTCTCCAATAGCCATTACTTTTTTATCTAATAAACTCTCACGCATGTATAGCGAGTCAATATGATTATGATGTTTGTTTTCCATTTTAATTCGAAGTTATAATTGTACCCACATGTTCTCCATTTAACGCTTTGGTTAAATTTCCTTTTTCCATTCCGTTTATAATTTGAATCTGTCGTCCGTTCTTAGCACTCGTCATCATTTCAATAACGGATCTTTCAACGACAACATCATCTAAATCTCTTTCCATTAATTCACCAGCAGTAATTTTAGGAATAAATTTTGCATTTTTATCCTTCTTAGGATCATTTGTATAAAGACCTTTTTCGTCCTTAATATAAATCATATTTTTGGTACCATACGTCTCACTTATTAAATAACACCCTGTATCTGTTCGATATGGAGGTATTTTTCCAATTTCTGGATTTCGTTGCCAATAGGTATAAGGAGGCATTCCAAAAAATATTGCTGCGTTTCGCTCTTTAAGATATAGTGGTAATTGAGAAAACCCACCTGGTTCAATGTAAGGAATTCCATGGTCGGCTAACAAATAGTGAATCATTTTAGCATTTTGAATACTCACAAAGGTTCCTAAAAGACCAAGGACACCAGTTGGCATTCCCATATCGATACCAACACTATAGGCATGTCTAGCTCGAGTTCCTGCACCTGTACCAATAATCATTTGATGTTTGGGTAAATTTTCTTTTATCTCTTCTATTAGTGGGAATACCGCTTTTCTCCCTCTGTCCATAAAACTCTGTCCTCCGATTTTTATAACATTAGCCTCTGGTAGGATTTTATTAGATTTATAACGTTCGGTTCCTAATAATAAGTCTGGATCCTCTAAATTAGTATTGAGCAATTTTTTAGTTAAAAGTTCTATCATATCAAAATATTATATTACTGCTAATTTAAGATTAAAAAATATATTCACACTATTAAAAAATAAATAAAATTTAAGGATTTTTGATCACATTTAAATAAATGACATCTCTTTTTTATCGTATTTTTTTTAAAAAAGAGTACCTACTAGCTCCTTCTCTATCTAATAAAAAAGGTGCTTTTAAAATCTAGTGGATTTTATTATGTTATTAAAGATAGATATTAGGGAAAAATAAAGAGCACCTTATATATTAATTTCGTTTTTAACTATCGCTCGGGTTCATAACCCAGACAAGAACATTATAGTAGTATAGATTCTAATTTTTTACCATTATGCCCAAAAGAACTACTAAGTGATCTATCTTTAAGAAAGATATTTGCAAACAACTCACATTGATCACTGAAGTCTTTTAAAACTCCAATTTTTACAACACCATTCTCTCCAATTACTTTGAATTTCTAATCCTTGTTCTTTTGGTTCTCTTTTATAGTTTTTGATTGTTAATTATGTTTAAAAATTCGTTACAAGTAGCACTTTCTTGAAACAACCTCCATATTCTATAGTTGTAGTAAAGCTACTTTGATCCTTTATTCCTCTTGAGGAAACACAAAGGTGTTTTGCTGTCACCGAAACAATAACATCTTTTGTTTCCAAGATCTCTTGTAAATCATCAAGAATTTGAAGGACTAACCGTTCTTGAACTTGAGGCCTACGTGCATAATAATTTACCAAACGATTGATTTTTGACAAGCCAATTATTTTATTTTTTGGAACATATGCTACGTTAGCAAAGCCCACTATTGGTAAGAAATGATGTTCGCATGCAGAATCTATATTGATATTTTGCTCAATCAACATTTTCTTATAACGATACTTGTTTTCGAAAGTTGATATTTTTGGTTTATTATTGGGAATTAATCCACAAAACAACTCTTTTACATACATTTTGGCAACACGATAAGGTGTGCCAGATAAACTATCATCCGTTAAATCTAATCCCATTTCTTCCATTATTATTTTAAAATAATGTTGAATGTTTTTAATTTTTTCGTTATAAGATTTTTCAAAAGCATTTGCAGGTAAAGGTGTTTTTATGCTCCTTGAATGGTGATGATCGCCTGTAATTTGAAAGCTTTCTTTGTTATTTATTTGTACAACATGTATTTGTGTTACATTTACAGTGATTTCTGTTATATAAATGCAAAATTACTAGTGATGTAACGGGAACATATATACTACTTTCGTTGATATGAAATAAACCTATTTTTTCATTTATAATTATAATAAACAAGGCTAAGAAACTTATCCATAAAGCTGGTTTTATCCATTTTAATGAAGTGTTTGTTGTTGTTTTGTGAACAGCAAAAAACGAAATCACCAAAAATATATAGTCCAAAGAACCCCACCATGCTGGAGTATTGCTACAAGATATTACTGAGCAACTTTGTGTTATAAATAGTATTGGAGTTGCTAGGCAATGAATAAGACAAAGTGTACTTGCAACAACACCTATTGCGTCTGATTTCTGATTTATTACGATCATTAATATTTTATTTATTACAACTGAGCTGCAAAGATACAAATCGTAACAACTAATGCAACTAAGTTGCATTATTTTTTATATTTTTAAACTTAATGTGTGTATATTTGTTTTGTAGTATTTATTTGAGGTTTGATATGGGTATTATAAGAAAAACAAAATCGGTAAAAATAGTTTTAAATGAGTTTGCTGTAAACTCAAGTGCAACTTCGGTTACTACGTTAATTGAACGTCTGAAATCTGAAATGAACAAAACTACTGTATATCGTATTTTAGAGAAGCTTGAAGATGATGGTATTTTACACTCATTTTTGGCAAAAGATGGTTTAAAATGGTATGCAAAATGTCTTGGTTGTTCATCTACAACTCATCACGATGTTCACCCTCATTTTCAATGTCTAGAATGTGGAAAAGTAGATTGTTTAAAAACGAATTTTAGTATCCCCGAAATAGCCAATCGAAAGGTAGAAGTATCACAGGTATTACTTCAAGGAAAATGTGAAGAGTGTTATTCAATCGTTTCTTGATTATTATTTAGTCTCATGCTATTCGAATTACCACTTGGCTCCTAATTACCGTATGTAATTAATAGTACTTCATTTCATTTTTTTGAGATTTTTTTATGAATGATTTTTTTCTAAAAAATAGTTGTTAATTTTTTAAAAGTTTTATTGAATCTACCGAACCTGATAACAGGGTGATTTTTGCAAAATATAAACCAGGTTTTAGGTCATCACTATCAATAGTGGTTGCATTACTATTAGGAGATAAAGTCATGATTTTTTTTCCAACAACATTGTACAATTTCACTGATGAAATGATTTGATTATTTGTTGTAATGTTCCAGTTCGAGTTTGTAGGATTTGGATATACTTCAAAATTTGAAGTATTTATATTATTGACATTCAAATTATTTTCACTTGTAAAAAAAATATTATCAATAAAAATGGTACCTACTCCACCAGCATCAACAAAGTTATACTGGAATAAATCTTTAAGATTTACACCTCGAGAACTAAAATATGACAATGGAATATAAACACTTGTCCAAGTATTTTTGATTATTTGTTCATTTCCACCCACGCCCAATTTATATTGTTTGTCATTGGTTAATGGATTTTCCGAGTTAATACGCAAAGCAAATTTTGTTGCATCGTTTGTCCAATAATTAAAATGAACATAAGTTTCTTCAGAAGCGTCTGTATTTTTGAAACCAGCTCCGTAATAGCCTAAGTCTATTTCCAATGCTTTGTTCCCTTTTTTTTCAATATCTATTTCTTTGAATGATTCAGAAAAATTATATTTATACTCTATATTTGTATACGTTTCACCATAAATTCCTTTCACTCTTTCGGCAGGAATTGAGGGAATTGGAGCATCTTCAGCAGGTTTTGGTCTCGGGGCTGTGTTAGTTGCTCCCTGAATATCATCAATAAGATAAACATCTGTTTTAAAGCTTTGAAAATCTGGAAAAATTATAAGATTACGATAGTTTCTAAATCCTGAACCAAAATTTGCAGTAATTGTTTGCCAGTTTGTTCCAGTTGTAGTAAATCTCACTTCTACACCAAAAGGAGTACTTCCTCCAGAAAATTTCAACATATGTTTTCCGCTACCAGTCCCATTTAAAGGTTTTATTCTAAAAGTAATTGTATTGTTATTGTTATCCGATAAGTCAACGTATTCGTCTAAATCAATAGTTTGAGCAGATCCGAACTCTGCATAATTATAACTTGTAAGTTGACCAACTTTATTTGCTGCATTTTCTGGATCTGACGCCAAGCTAAAATTACAATCAAAACAAGTAAAGTAGTATGCTGGGTCTGTAGATTCATCAAAGTTAATCGGCAGAGATTGAGCAAAACCAAGAAAATTATAGAACAAAATGAGATACGTAATTTTTTTCATTACAGTTAAATTATTTATATTGTTAAAATTAACAATTCTTATTAAATAACAAATAATATTAAACCATACATCTGTACAACAATATTGCTAAATTATTGTATTCGATTTTATATAAACCAAACATTTTCTTTACGATTAATTTTTAAGAATATTTTTCACAATAATTCTATTGGAATATTAGTTTCTTTTTTTATGAAATTAAGATTCTCTAATATTCAGTTTAAAAGAGAAATTTAAAAAAAATGTAAATAACTAGAGATCAATAGGACACCTATATTAACAAGTCAAAAATTTCACTTAACTTAGAGGAAAAATACATTTAAATTTCATGTCCTTTAAACTTCATATTTATGAGAAAATTTAAATACTTTGCAGCTTTTATTGTTCCTATTCTAGGAATCATTACATTCAACACATCAGGTGTCTATGCTTTTACAGGATTGTTTTTCTTATATGTTTTTGTTCCTGTTTTAGAACAATTTCTTCCAAAAAACACCTATAATCTAAATGAAGTTGAAAAAGATTTAGCAAAAAAAGATGTTTTTTTTGATTTAGTACTCTATTTATCTGTCCCTCTTCATCTTTTTGTGATATCACAGTTTTTAATTACTGTTTCGGATTCAGCATTGCCGTTATCAGATTTGATAGCGTGTATTTTAATGATGGGAACTATTCTTGGTGTAAATGGAATTAATATTGGTCATGAATTAGGACATAAAACAGATGATTTAGTGAAAAAAGTTTTAGCTCATACATTGCTATTAACTGCGCTTCAAAATCACTTTATTCCTTATCATAATGGTGGTCATCACAGAGATATAGGTACGCCAGAAGATTTTACCTCTGCAAAAGAAGGAGATATTTTCTATTTTTTTGCGCTGCGGTCACAAATAGGAGGATATTTTAAAACATGGAAATTAGAAGCCCAACGTTTAAAAGCTGATGGAAAATCTCCATTATTCAACCCTATGATTTTGTATACACTTCTTCCAATATTTTTTCTTTTTAGTATTTACCATTTTTTTGGTCTATACATATCGATCTTTTATTTTATTTCATGTGTTCATGGCATCTCTATCTTGGAAGCTCAAAATTATTTCGCTCATTACGGATTGCGAAGAAAAATTCAAGAAAATGGTAGATATGAACGTGTAAAACCAAAGCATTCATGGAATTCTGATCATATGATAGGAAGAGTCCTGCTTTTTGAGCTCACAAGACATTCTGATCATCATCACATGGGAGCAAAACCCTATCATTTGTTAGAATCAAAAGAACACAGTCCTAATTTACCGTATGGTTATCCTGCGATGCTTGCACTGTCTTATTTTCCTTTTTTGTTTAGGCCGATAATGAAAAAACAATTGGCACTCTATGAAAATAAATAGTTTTTCTAAAAAAAATTAAAATATTAATTTCATATTAACTGATGAAATCTCCACAAAGTTTCACTTTTAATTTTACGGCTCCTGGCAAATATGCTAAAGGAGTGGATTCTTTCATTAAAACATCGATACTCGACGCTAATGCGCCTTTTTGAAGTAAGTTAGTGGTTACTTTTTCCAACAGGTTTTTTAGCTCATTTTTTTCATTTTTTTGTATTGTATTGATTACAATTTCTTCTTCACTACTTATTTGAGCAATACAAGCTCCAAAAGCATTTGCAACTTCCATATGTTCTGGGAACACTACTTTAGAAGCACCTGCTATTTTTTGAGGTAATAAAAAGGCACCACCACCACAAGCAATTACAGGAATATCTTTTCCATCTGTTTTTAATGTGTCTACTAATTTTTCAATTGCTATTTGTATCGTTTCTTTTACCTTTTGTAAAATACGTTCATAGGGTAAATTCATTACTTTAGAAATCTCTTTTTTTAAAATCTCAGAACGTGAAGCTCCTGCTATTTGCAGTTGCTCTTCAGCAATAAAAACATCTGAAATTGTTAAAACATTTCCTCCAAAAGCAATTCCTTTTTCTTTTAGTTGATATCCTACTGAATCCGGTCCTAATTGACAATGTTCTTTTTGAATTCGAATAGTTGTTCCACCTCCAATACCCACAGCTACAACATCTGGCATTCTAAAATTTGTTCTTACCCCTCCTATTTGAGCAGATTGGGTACTTTCTCTAGGGAAATAATTTACTAATACACCACCATCAGAAGTTGTTCCACCGACATCAATCACAATACCATTACTTATTTTTGATAAAGCACCTGCTCCTCTGATACTATTCGTTGGGCCTGAAGAAATTGTCAATACTGGGAATTCTTGAACTTGTTCTAAAGACATTAATGTTCCATCATTCTGACCGATAAACAATTGAGAATTTAAGCCTAATTTTTTTATAGTTTCTTTAAATGCAGTGACCATTTTTGTGGCAACACCCTTTAAAGATGCATTTAAAATTGATGCATTTTCTCTTTCTAATAGTCCTAGACCACCAACTTGATGAGAACAACTAATTTTGATTCCTGTTCCTAACACATTTTTTGCCCATTCTGCTACTTTTAATTCTTGATTCGGTAGGGTTTTAGAGAAAATACCTGTAATCGAAAGGGACTCTACCTCTCCTTTCATTTTTAACAAATATCCCTTTATTTCTTTTTCGTTAAGCGGGCTTATCAATCTCCCATCAAATTCGTACCCGCCGTGAACTAAATAATTGTGTTTTCCTAGGATTTTTTTTAAGTCCTCAGGAAAGTCTGTCATAATGGGTAAAGCCCTACTTGCAGGGAGTCCTATACGTATTGCTCCAACTTTATTCAAATTTTTACGCTCTACCAATGCGTTTGTACAATGTGTGGTGCCCAACATTATATATTTTATTTTCTCTGTTGGAATATTTCCTTCTGAAATTACGTTCTTAATTGCATTTTCTATTCCATGGCTAATAGTTGTAGAAGTTGTTTGTTTCGTTTTTGCTAAAATTACATTCTTACTTGAAACTAAAACAGCATCTGTATTTGTACCCCCTACATCAACTCCTATTTTATAATACATCTTCTATTTTTTTATTTAATTCTTCTATTGGAATATATTTTTCATCATATCCAAACTTTTTTGGCCCTGCTAATTCAATTCCTTTATCCGTTCTCCATTGTTGATTGGCTTTCATCCCTAAAACTACAACACGAGTTCCATATTGAATTGTTTCAGCAGTTATTGGTCGAGCATTTTCTGCATCAATTAATACAATTAAATCTGGAGTGATTGCTACAGGTTTACGATCTTTTTTAGCCATTAAAAATTCATTTTGAAAATCTAATTCCATGATCGAATTCTGAAAATCTTCTAAACCGATAATTTCACAAACTCCTTTGTTCCAACGACCTGCGGTTTTTACTGAAATAGTACTAATTTTTCCAGTAAATAATTTTACTGCTGCGGCTTTTTCAATTAAAGAATCTAAGGGGTTTAAATTTAATTTTTTAGCATCTAAAATGGCTTTTCCTAGCGATTTTGCATACGTAACGATACCGTGTACTCCAGCATCTTTTAATTGTCTTCCACTCATTGGATAACATCCAATGGCACAACTTCCCCCCATTTGAATGGTTGTAGCTCCTACCAACGTTTCTCCCCAGATATTATCAATGGTATGATATACATTTCTATTTCCTTTTTCATCTGCTTGGGTTATGGGTGAAACAGGGATGTTATGCAATGTAAACGTTGTCATTTCTAAACGCGGAAAAGCTCTTCCCATACCATCTGCATCAACTAATGGAATTTGTTTTTGAGCGGCAATTGAAAATGGAATAACTCCATTTAAACCACCTGCTTCTGCTGGCATTACTGCATCTATTTTTCTACCCAAATAACTTTCCATCATTTCAAAAGCTTTGATAAATTCATCTCCTGAAAACAATTTTTCTACCAAGATCATCGGTGCTCCAAAAGCTGCTATTGGAACAACTAGTGCATCGTCTTCTAATTCAGATGCTTTTATTAGAGAAACTTCTCCATATTTTTTCATCGCTTCTTTTGCAAATAGTTTTCCAATATAAGGATCTCCACCACCACCTGTTCCCAAGACGGTAGAACCCATTGCAATGTATTCGATATCTTCTATATTAATTTTCTGCATGTCTCTCTTTGGTGATTTCTTGTAGGATATAGTATACAATAGCTGCGCTAATAATTCCTATAATATTTTTTATTTCAGAGCTCATGCTTAACATTAAAACAACTCCCGACATCCATGAAAAAATTCCTTTCCAATTAAATTTTTGAGCCTCCTCCTTATATGTTTTAGAAATAAAATAGTCTGAAATCATTACCCCTGCAATTGGTGTAATTGTAATTGTAAGCAATGATATAAAACTCATAAAGTGAGATAAAACTCCCAAAGCCGCTAACAAAATTCCAAAAGCTCCAACGATTAAGGTTGTTTTCGAACGATTTTCATCTCCTCTATTAAAAAGATTGTTAAAGGCTAATCCCGAAGAATAAATATTGATAACATTGGAAGTCCATGTTGCAAGGATAAGAATTGACATTGCTAAAAAAGGAAAGCCTAGTGATGAAAATATTTCAACAATATCATAGGTTCCTTGTGTAATTGCTAAAATTGCGCCAATAGCTAATAAACATAATGCCGATGGAATAATCCCTAAAAGAGATCCTAAAATAGCGTCTTTTTTTGTAGCTGCAAACCGATTATAATCTGGAGAGATAACCCCTCCAACCGAAATAAAACCAATTGTAAAGCCAATGGCTTGTAGTAAGGGCATTTTTTCTTTAGGAGTAAAGTTCAATACTTCTTCAAAACTATGCGTTTTAAAGGTAATTACCATTCCGTAAACAAGCAATACAATTATAGCAGGAACAGCAATATAATTTAATAATTTTAAATATTTAAAACCAAAAACAGCAGTTAATACCATAATGCTTCCCCAAAAAACGGAAGACAACCATATAGGAATTTCTGGGCCATTCATTTCAACTAATATTTTTGAAAAAGAAGCGCCTGCTATGTTACTTTGTATACCAAACCAACCTAAAGTAGACAAACCTATTACTAAACCAACAATTAATTTTGCACCATTTTCACCAAAACTACTTGCTGCTAAAGAAACTGTTGCTTTTCTTTTTTCTACAGCTGCAATACTTACTAATGACATAAATAAGATCACAAAACTAAAACCTATTAAACCTGCCCAAATGGAATAATTAAAACTTAAGGAAGCTATTAATGTACTACCTACCAATAATGCAGGTACACTTACGATGCCACCAAACCATATACCTGCAAGACTATACCATTTGGTTGTATTCAAATTATTTTCCATATCTATATTTATTTAATTAGTGTATACATCAGTTGGGTGTCTTCTAGAACATTACCTGCTTGAGCCTCTAGTTTTTCTATATAAACTACATCTCCAGAAGTTAAATAACCTTTAACAGAACCATCTTCGTTTAACATTTCTATTTTTCCTTCTTGAATGATTGAAATTTCATGACTGTCGTGTTTGGTAAATCCTTTTTCAGGAATTCGAGTTCCTTTCTTTAAATACACTGTGCCAAATTGAAAATCAACTTTTTCATTTTTGATATGAAAAAAAGATTTATTGTAATGTTCTTCTTTAAATGGGTATGATATTTTCTTTATTTCCATTAGCTAATTATAATTCTATTTCCAAATTGATACGCTTCTTTAAATAAACCAAAACGTTATAAATCTTCTAGGGGTGGTGCCTCACAACTCCATTTTCGTGAGGGTTTCCAGCCGTAATTAACACTCATATAGGCTACTTGTTTTAAAGCCGCAATTGAAGGGTCGATTACTGGTATTTGAAGTTCTTTTTTTCATTTTTTATCTATTTAAAAATAACAATATTTTAAAACTAATAAAATTCTTTGGCCTCTTGTTTAGTGATATACTCATTTTTCACATCTAATAAAACTAGTTCTTTTGAGCGGTTTTTTGGATCCCCATAACCGCCTCCAGTTGCTGTTACACACCTCACAACATCCCCTTTTTCTAAATAGATGTTTGTTCCTAAGCTGTGTCTTTGTTTTGTACCATCTTTTTTTATAATCATAAAATAATTATAAGAACCATCATGCCCGCCGTTCATGCCCCAAGTTTTTGTTTTTTCTCCAAGGAAAGCAGCTGTTACATGTGCGCCATCAGACACAATTTTATAATCTAAATACTGTCCATTTCCTCCTTGAAATTCTCCATACCCTCCTCCTTCGTTATGAAAAGCGTATTGTTCTACTTGTATGCCATAGCGCATTTCTCTTATTTCGATAGGGATGTTATAAGACTCACCACTTCCACAAGAAAGTTGTCCTCTGTTACCATCGTGGTTTGCTGAGGCACCCCAACCACCTGCAAGGGGTTCTGCTTGGATATAAAATTGCTTTGTATCTGGGTGAATTCCTGAAATAAATGTTGCACAAATAGAGCGCATATGCCCTGCAGGCAATTTATCTGGTATTAAAGGGGCTAAAATTTTCCATATTAAATCGATTGAAGTTACCAATACTTCATAATATACAGAAACTGCTGAAGGGGATTCTGCACTCACAATTGTTCCTGGATCACAGCGTACTTTCATCGGTCTAAATGACCCCCCATTCGCATCCATTTGTGGGGTTGTAATGGCTTTAAACAAACTTCTACAACCAGTAACCAACCCACTATAAGAGAGATTTGTTGCTCCTTTTACTTGAGGATGAGAGCCGTTAAAATCTGCTATAAATTCAGTATCCGTAACCGTTACCTTTGCCTTTATAGGAAAAGGACCCTCCCCAAAACCATTATCCTCTATGGTCGTTTCACCTTTATAAATTCCATTTGGAATTTCTTTCAGGGCTTCAATACACATGCGCTCCCCGTAATCAAGAAAATCATTTTTTGCTTTTTTATAGGTAGCTAATCCATATTTTTCTATGATAGAAATGACACGTTTTGCACCTACTTCTGCCGCTGCAATTCCTGCAAATAAATCACCTAAAGTACTCTCTGGTAAGCGAACATTCCCTTTAATTAAATCTATAATAGCGTCGTTTAGGATTCCCGCGGATTTCACTTTAATAAAAGGAAAATGGAGTCCTTCTTGATAAATTTCTGTAGCAACCGTAGATACAGAACCCGGAAATGTTCCTCCTAATTCAGTCCAGTGCGCCTTATTTACTGTAAAAGCAATGACTTCCTTTTTATAAAAAACAGGATAGATCACAGAAACATCAGACAAGTGTGTTCCCCCACCGGCATAAGGTGTATTTGCAATAATGATATCCCCTTCTTTTAATGGATTATTTTTATCAAACTTTTCTAAAGTGGCTTTAACTACCGAATCTAACGCTGCTAAAAAAGCGGTAACACCATTCCCTTGCGCTAGTAATTCTCCTTTAGAATCTGTAATTCCCACGGCATAATCTAACGATTCATAAATGATAGGACTCATACTAGTTCGTTCTAGAGTTTTAAACATTTCATCACCTGCAGCAACCAATGCATCTTGAATTATTTCTAATGTAAATTTTTCCATACTATAATATGCTATCGATCGTTAAAATTAAATTACCATATTGATCTATGTTTACTCTATGCAGAGGGGTGACCACTGTTGTAGTCGCTTTTTCTGCAATAACAGCAGGACCTTTAAAAGTCATGTTAGGTTCTAGTAAATCTCTGTGATAAAAAGGGGTTGTATGGACACCTAAGTCGTCAAAATCTACTGCTCTTTGATCAAAAATAGCATCTTCTATTTGTTTGTTTGTAACAGACATCTTAGGGAAATCTGGTTTATCAACTGGTACTTCTGCAACTAAATGAAAATTCACCAATTCTACCACGGCGTCTAATGCAAATGAGTATTGTTTTTTATGCTCATGATGAAAATGCTCGATAATCTCATCTAATGATGTCTGTTCTGAAAAATGATCTAGCAACACTTTTACATAATGCTCTTGACCAGCATAACGTAAATCTGCATAATAGGTGAATTTTACTTTTTCGGAAGAAGTATCATCAGCTTTAAAATTTGAGATTGCTTCTTCTTTTATTTCATTAAAAGTAGCAATAATTAGATTTTTTTGATTTTCTCTAAGCGTACATACATTTGTTCTGATATAGTCTCTTCTGATGTCTGACATCAGCATGCCAAATGCTGAGAATACACCAGCATGCGGAGGGACTATCAATTCTGATACTTGTAATTCTCTTGCTAAATCGGCACCATGCATAGCTCCTCCTCCACCAATGACTACCATAGTGAAATCTCTAGGATCATAGCCTTTGTTTACAGAAATTAATTTTAAAGCATTGATCATATTAGCATTTGCAATTCGTATAATTCCTTTAGCAACGTCTATCTTGTCTCCTTTCAAAACGTTGCAAAGTGGTCTTGCAGCTTTTTCAATACTTTCATAATCTGGCTGTAATTCACCCCCTAAAAAATAATCTGGATGAATTCTTCCTGTAATGATATTTGCATCTGTTGTTGTAAGATTTTTTCCTCCTCTACCGTAAGCAGCGGGTCCTGGCATTGCACCTGCACTTTTTGGTCCTACATGCATTTTACCTCCTTGATCTACCCAAGCAATACTTCCTCCTCCATTACCAATCTCTACAATATCTATCACTGGAGTTTGAATAGGATAACCTGCCTGTGTTCTAGAATGTTCAATTTTATAGTTAGTTGTTATTTTTACTTGTCCGTTTTCTACCAGTGCACATTTTGCTGTTGTACCACCAATATCCAAAACAATTAAATCATTCTTACCAATAACTTTTCCCAATGCAATTGCTCCGAATACTCCACTGGCAGGTCCTGACTCTACCATGGTTATAGGATTGGTTTTAACATCATTAATTGTTGTAATACCGCCATTTGATTGCATGATGTAAGGGGTATCTTTTAATCCTTGGGCTTTTAATTTGCTTTCTAGATTATTTAAATATTTTTTTGCAATAGGCAATACATATCCTGATAAAACCGTAGAACTTGTTCGTTCATATTCCCTCCATTCTCTGGTTACTTCATGAGAAGTAATTACTTCTACCGAAATATTTAACTCTAATAACCTCTTTTTTAGTTGAATTTCGTGGATTGGATTTTTATATGCATGTAATAAGCAAATGGCAATTGCCTCCACTTTTTCTTTTTTACATTTTTTTAGAATCTGTTCTAATGATTTCATATCTAAACCTCTCAAAATATCCCCTTTGTAACTCATTCTTTCATCTACTTCAAAACGTAAATATCTGGGTACAAAAGGAGGTTGTTTTATAAAATTAAAATTGAAAAGATCAGGTCTATTACACCTTGCTATTTCTAAAACATCTCTAAAGCCCTTGGTGGTTATTAAAGCTGTTTTCGCACCTTTATGCTCTGTTAGTGCATTTATTACAACGGTTGTACCATGAGCAAAAAAATCTATTTCTTTTAAATTGACCTTCCCTTTTTTAATAGTATCTAAAATACCTTGCTCGAAATTTGCAGGGGTGGTATCTGATTTAGCGACTTTTACACCTATGGGTTTCCCTGTATTTTTGTCAAATTCAAGACACACAAGGTCTGTAAAAGTTCCACCAATGTCTGTGGCAACTCTCATATAAATTTATTTAGAATTATTATAGTATAACTTGTTGAGTTAATTTTAATAGTATGAATACTTTTTATATTAATATTTCCAATAATGAGGTGGTTCAACAGGACCATCATAACTAAAAGCATCCTTTAATACCTTTAAAAATGTTTGGCTGTAATCGTACAATCTATTATTGGCATGACTATTTATTATGTAGATTCTACGTCCACGAAATAGCTTCATCAAATCAGCATCCCCATTATTTAATGGAATAAAATTATTTGGCTGGTACTCTACCATATATGAAATTAAATTAGGTGCTGTAACAATAGTAGTATTACCATCCTTGAATATTAAATTTTCATTAAGAGCTTCTATGGTAATATTTTGTTCTGCAGGGGTTATAACATTTAATGTTGTTTTATCGAATCCTCCCTCGGTAGATAATTTAAAGTCTGTAAGAATTCCCATGTAAGAAGATATATAACCTCCGTAATGATCAAAATACATTTTCAAGTATTCTGTATCATAGAACATTCCATAATAGGTGTAAATACCCAAAATATAAGCTTCAAAATAGGTGTTTTTTACAATAGATGATGCCTTTAATTCACTACCTGTTTGAGCCCAAAGAGCCAATCCTCCAATTTCACCAATTTTTGAGATTTCGGTTCTTATCTTCTTTTCAGCATCGCTGGCATTTTTTGGATGAAGAACTTTTATAATTGCTGGTGTTTTTGTTACTGAGGTTAATACTGTAGGATCTATGCTATAATTTTCATGCGCATAGCTTAAATTAGTTAGGGAGGGAACTGAACGTCCAGCTCCATCGGCATCTATTAAAGGTAGTTTTAATTCTTTACTGATTAGCATTGCAATCATTGCATTTGCGGGGCCAGATTCAACACTTAAAACACCTCCTAATTTTTTTCCTTTTAATGTTGCCAGTTCATTTGCCGAAGTAACAATTGATGTAATTAATAAATCTAAATTTTCCTTTAACGCAGATGGTGCTCCGATACCACCCGCTACAATGTATAATTTATCATCTTCTACAGAAGAAATATCATAAATATCAATCTCTGATACTTTATCTAAGATCTCTAAACCGTCCATGAATCCACCACCGCCCCCACTTCCTTTGATTGAAAGGCCTAAATAAGTGAAAAGAAGATCAGTTTTATTAAGATGAAGATAATTAGATTTTGGTCTGCTGTCACCTCCAAAAGAACTATTATTTAATAGATATGTTTTAGGATCTTTAATATCTCCAACTTCTTTTTTTATGATAGACATGAGCTCTTTTGCGCCTAATGGTATGGGAACAGATACCTGATTTTGGTCATCCTCCAAAAAGGTATTGGGTTTTAAAACGACATCTTTATTACAGGATATTATTAATAATATAAAAATTAAAGCTAGACTATTTTTTAAATAAAATTTCATTTTAAAATCAATTAAGGGTTAGAATTATTATTATTATTATTAAATTCAATTATTTTTTATGTGAAGAGTCGAAAACGTTTTACTTTAAGCTCTTTTATTATTGAATGTTATGTGAAGTTTCATAGCTGTGAATTACTTTATAAAATATATTAGTAGTTTTTAATCATAACTATCAACCATTTAACTATTAAATAGTTGATAGTAGAAATGAAAAAAAAAAAAATTAAAATTTAAACGTTAGATTTAACCCATACATTGCAGGGTTTCCTTTCCAAGCTAAGTCTGAACCTCCATTCGAAAACGGTTGACCAAAAAATTCTGTTATATAATCTTCTCCAAGGATATTATTACCCCACAAAGAGACAGAGATTTTTTTATTAAACGTTAGACCTATTCGTGCATTCATTAAACTATAAGACGAGGAAACAGCTTCATTATCTTCATGCCAATAAATCTCTCCTACTCCTTTTAATAATATATTTCCATTAAACTCCACTTTTTCAGAAATACTTAAATTAGATTCTAAACCAAGTGTAAAACTGTTTTGTGGAATTAAAGGGGTGTTTTTTCCGGATACATCAAAAGATTCATTTGTTCCGGTGCTGTAGGTAGACGTTCCTTTTACAATTTCAGATTTACTCAAACCATAACTTGCAAAAATATCAAAATATTTAGAGGGTCTTAACTTAACATCGGCTTCAAGACCATAAGATTTACTCTCTTCAAAATTAAAATTACCAATTCTAATATTACCGTCTCCTCCAATAATTAAAGCATATTGTTGTTGATTTTTAAAATCAATATAATAACCTGAAGCATTCAAGATAAAACGATCATTCCAAAAACTATTTTTTATTCCTACTTCGTAATTGTTCGTCAATTCAGCTTCGTAATCTAAACCAAAACGAACAGTTTCGTCTTGATTAAATCCACCACTTCGATACCCTCTACCGTAATTACCATATAACAATGTTTTTTCGTCCATTTTGTAGGCAATAGATACTTTAGGTTGTAATTGAGAATCTGTTTTCTCAGGATTTTTATTTAAGGTTCTATTGTCTTGAGAAATCTGATCATTATCATAACGCAGTCCGAAAGAAAGCGTAAGTTTATCCGAGGCTTTGTAATCTAAAAACCCGAATGCAGCAAATGTCTTGTATGTATTAGTAAAGTCGGAGCTTGCAAAGTCAGATTGAACTCCAGTTCCTGTAAAAGGAGCTGCAAAGAAACCAAAATCTGCAGTAGCTTTTGTAAATAATAATTTATCTGAGTTTTGATAAAAGGTACCCAGATCCCAACTTACTTTAGAATCATTTGCTATAGAGCTGATTTTTATTTCTTGATTGAAAGTATCAGAATTACTATCTTGGATTTGTCTTAAAACATCATTAACGGTAAAATCTAAATCACCGATATGATTTCTGTCTCCTTTATTTATTGTAGTAGAACTTACAATTTTAACATCATCGAGATTAAATTCTAGTTTTGCATTTCCATAAAAACCTTTTAAAGAAGAAGTACCAAATTGATCTGCAACTATTTTATAATTGTTAAAACTGTCTGGCACAGCGTTCCCAATACCGTCGTTAGGAGTCTCATCTACTGAAGGTACTGCATAATACACCGCTCCTGCTTTAGCATCTATTATTTGTCCGGTAAGTGTTAATTTTGTGTTGTCAGATAAATTTGCTCTAATTTGAGCTCGTACAGTTAAGTCTTCAATAAAATCTACAGGTTTGTTTAGAGTTTGATTATCAATAACTCCATCTCCTTTTTTAAATGATGTAGATATCCTATAAAATAACTTGTCTTTTACTAAAGGTCCTGAAGTAGCAAATTGTGTTTTAAATAAGTTACCACTTCCGTACCCAAATAACAGTTTATTTTTAAAATTATTTGTTGGTTTATTTGTTAAAATATTAATTGCACCAGCAATGGCATTTTTTCCATATAAAGCTCCTTGTGGTCCTTTTACTACCTCAATTAAAGCGACATCAAATAATTCTTGATTGATCAAATTTGCATCCGGTAATGTAACACCATCAATTACAAAAGCTATAGGAGATTCTCCATTTCTAATATGAGAAATACCCCTTACAGTGATAAAGTTATTACCAATATTTTGAGATGTAGTAAAATTAACATTGGGCACATGATCTGAAAAAGTTTGAATATTTTCAATTCCTTTTGCTTCAATTCCTTTTGATGTAAAAGTAACTACCGATTCTGGGATATTTTGAATGGATTCAGCTCTTCTTCGGGCTTGACCAATTACACCTGTAAAACCTTTTACAATAATTTCATCTAAAGAAGATCTATCTTCTTCTAAGATTACCATAAGTGATTTCTTGTTAGTAATCTTTATTTCTTGAGTTTTATAGCCTATAAACGAAAAAACCAAAGTAGCTTTTTGATTTATCTTTATAGAAAAATTACCATCAATATCTGAAGAGGTTCCATTAGTGGTTCCTTTTTCTAATATCGATACTCCAGGTAATAAGTCTTGAGCGTCTGAGATGTTTCCATTGATTGTTATTTTTTGAGAAAATACAAATAATGGACATAATAATGCGAAAAGTAAAAGTTTGTGTTTCATTTTATTTTTTTTGTGATTAGCCAAATGTATAAATCATAATTTTCCACTTTTTATTTTCCATATATTTAATTATTAAATTATAATTCCATTTGATTAATTTGGAAAATACAGGAAAATTATTTTTACATAGAAAAGGTAACTCTCATTTTATATCAGGAGTTACCTTTTAAGTTATTTTGAAAGTAATAGATTTAATAAATTAAAATCATTGTTTCATTATTTTCTTTGTACTAACACCTTTTTTATTAGAAATTTTTATAAAGTAAGTGCCAGTAGATAAATTACTTAAGTCTATTTTTAGAGAAGGGGCTGACTCTTTATATATATAATTACCAACTACTTTCCCTAAAATATTTAATATAGAAATTTCTGAGTTTCCGATTGTTTTTTCCATAGAAGGAATTATAATATGCAACTCTGATGCTACTGGATTTGGGTATATTAGCGTATTATTTAGTATCATATTTTGTTCTTTTTTATGATCAGTTGTTCCTCTAAAAGCGGTATTAATATCTTTTACACAAGCCTTCCATCCCAATTTTGTAACAGAATAGTCAGAAATAAATAAAGTCGTTAATTTACCACTAGCGTGAGTAGATCTGATTTTTTCATTTTTATAAGATCCACTATAATGCGTCTTGTAGTCGAGCCAATTGACACTTGGTCCATCAAAAATGATTAAATAATCATAATTTTCTTCTATGTCAATATAATCAAAATGAAGTGCTACTTTTTTACCTTTAGTATCGGGTGTAAATACCCTAGTCTTATATGTATAATTTTCATAATTTCCTGAATTTCCTCCAGTATCTGTGTACTCTTCTCTGCATTTATCTTGAGCTTCACATTTATCGATTTCTGCGTTCCATCCTGGTTTTGTAACAGAACCATCTGAAGTAAATTTAACTGTTAAGGCTCCACTTGGATGGCTAGAAATAATTTTTTCACCCACATGATAACCTGTATATGTTTTTAAAAGATTAGCCTCATTATCACTTGGACCATCATAAATAGATAAAAAATCATAATTTAATTCTATGTCAATCTCGAATAACCGGAGTGCTACTCTTTCTCCTTTGGTACCGGGTCTATATACAATCGTTTCAGACGCATTGTCTTCATAATTTCCTGAAACCCCACCTGAGTCTGTAAATTTTTCTTCACAAGTAAACTGAGGTTGAATAATTTGAGGTCCACCTACTTTATTGTATAACTCTACATTTCTTGCTTTTAAGACTAACTCTCCTCTTGTATTAAAAGAGATGTCATATGTAAAAACAGAATATAAATCCTCTAAAAGAGTTGTTCCTTGACACCATAAATTGGGAACATTAGATAGATCTTGCACCTGTATTTGTTTTGTATTTATTTTATCTCCTTTCTCAATTTCCTGATTGTATTGTTCGGGAGTAATTACAAATCTCCCAACTTCACCTAGATTGTTAAATCCCATGCTGTATTCAATAGTAGGCAGGTTTTTTAATTCCGATTTTAATTTTTTATTTAAATTAACCATCTTTATGGAATCTCCTTTTAAAGCAGAAGAGCCTGTATCAAAAGCAAATACAGTTTTTGAAGGGTCTATTCCTGAAATTAATTCTCCACCTACTTTTACAGAATTTAACGCTGTACTCCATAAATAAGAAACAGCATATGGATCTGTTGGAATATCTAAATCAGCATAATTTTTTTGATCTAGGGTTATTTTACTCTCTATATCTACTTTGGTTGCATCAATAACACCACTACCAATAACATAGGTACCTTTTCCAGTGACTTTATCGTAGTAAAAAGATACCGTTAAATTCTTAGGATCAATAGTACCACTAGTTACTAAATCTACCATAATATTACTTATTCTATAATTAGGATCATTTGGCTTTCCGCCTGATGAAAAAGAAGGAATTGCCAAGGCACCATCCCAAAGAAGTTCATTGAACTGGTCCATACTACCGCCATCTGGTTTTATAAATTCTTTAATTAGATTGATCTCTCTGGGAAAAGCCTTGTCTTGTTCTATTTCTACAAAATCAAACCCTAAGTTAGCATCAGATTTTCCCCATGGTCCCCAATCATGTGGAGTAATAGTTCTATCTATCCATTTAAAGGTGGTGCTCTTAGGATCAAATTGGGTATGGTCATATTTTGTGCAAGCGTCTAGTGTACATTGAGTAGAATTTACCCAATCATAGTTTCCACCAGTATCCAAGGCCATTTTAAGAGTTTGAGTACTCCCTATTTTCATATCAGAAACCCAATTAGTTGCACCGTTATTGGTAAAGTTGAGTCTCTCCATAGAGTTTTTAATCTGCTGGTATGGAAAATTGCTGGTTTTAGATTTAGTAAAATAAGCTCCTTTAGAACGAACTGCAGAATAGGTGTCATTTGCACCGTAAGCATGTGCAAGATTCATGGAAGATTTCATACTATAGATAACATCAGGATTATCTATAATTTCACCAACCAATGACATACTAAAAGAATTAACTTTCACAAATTTATCTTTTATTGTTGTTGTAGCAAAAGAATGAGAAATTCCAGAAAGTGAAAAGAAATAACTTCCATTTGCTGTAGGTTGAATATATCCTTTTAATTTGATTAAAAAACTCTCTTTCGTAGTGGGTTCTTGATAATTGTATGTTGCAGAAATATAATTCCCATCTATATAAACAATATTCAAACCGATATCTTTATTAGAATCAAGCCAAGAACCTATTAAATCATCTGATGAAATTTCTGATGGGGATGCTTTGTTTATTACTGTGGGTGAAGTATTATCTGTTTTTATAAAAAATAGTGTTTCCCCACTATTTAAATCCTTATTTTCTGTTTTTAATACATGAAATAATTGAAGTTTCGGTGCATATTTTTTTGTTTTTGAATCTTTATATATATATGCTTGACCTGTCATAGTTGAATTTACTTTATCATCTCCTTCTTTATCATTCATTAAACTGATTGAAACTGCGGTAGTTTCTAAAGTATCTATTGAGGTATTATTAGGTAATTGATTGGCAATAAACTTTAGAGTTCTACCATTTGATTCATTTTCATATGTTCCATTTAATAATGAATCTATTGTAATTGTTCTTAGCCCATCGTCTGTAGACCATGTACCAACCAAATTGATCTTTTTATCTTGCCCATATATAAAGCATTGAAGTAAGCTAATTAGCAAAAAAGTAATTGTATTTTTCATCTCTTTATTTTTGAATTTTATTAAATATTTCTCCTGTTGAAATTTGATTATCATCAATTTCAGGTTTATCACTTGACATACTGTTCGATTTTGTTAAAAACATGTTGATACTTCTAGAACCATCTCCGGAAGAAAACCCCGATAACGAAATGTTGTAAGGATCACCATTTATTGAGGCTCCAGTTCCTACAAGAGATATTGCAAAAGAAAAATCAGTCTCGTTTTTTTCTTCAGTTAAATAAGGACTTGCGATTCCCTCAAATGATATATCTTCATCTGTTAATAAGCTAAATTTTCCTTCAACTTTATAATACCTGAGCTCTTTATAAATAGTATCTCCTTTAGCTTCCAGAGTCCTAATATGTATATCAGTAACAAGACCATAACTATTTTGTGAATTTACTTTCCAAGTTCCTTTTAATAAGGTTTCATATGCAGTATCTTCTGGACTTTTTTTATCTGAAGGTGTAGGTGGATTAATACCTTTGAGATAGTCACAATCCGATTCTTTAGCAGTAGTAAATAATTGCGATTGCGGAAGGTTTCCAGGGTTGAATATACTCACAGCCTCAAAGCCTCCTGGTGCAGAGATGACATTCAGTAAATTTAGTTCTTGTTGATTAGGATCATAACTTCCAGACATTGTAGAGCTCCAATATTGCGATGCATCGTCAGGGCTACCCTTAAGTGTTCCCCAACCAATAGTGAAAGTAACAGGAAAAGATTTGGACATATCTACATTTCCTGGAGTTTTACCGATAATCCGAAAGACTCCAGCGGATCCTGTAGAGGAGCTATAAAATCCCTCGAATGAACCATCATAATCGTATTTTTGAATTAATGCATGAGAACCAAAACTATTTTTAAAACATTTGTTAGTTAATCCTTGAGCATTTAAAGTAGTATTGGGTAAAAAAAAGAGTAGAAAAAGCCATGTTAAAAATGGAGGTAATACAAATGGTTTTTTTTTGAAATAAACATTTTTTTGTTTCATAATATAGGTGAGGGTTAATTAATATTTAGCTAGTGAATTAATAGCATAAAATTTACTATTATTTTATTTTTATTAAATAAATTTTATTTTGAATATCGATGTATATTTATGGAAATAGATTATTAAATTAACTATTTTTTTACAAAAATCTTATTGCATTATTATTTGATTTTCTTATTAAATAGTATATTTTTTAGCATTATAAATGTAGTTTTATTAAATATATTGCAATATTTTTCCATATATTTTTATTCTATTTTGTAATTAAATTAATGTAATTAGGAAAGCAATGGAAAATATATTCAACCAATAAATATTGCATTAGATGTAATTTTTTTCCATATATTTATATGTTCAATTTTTTATAAAACCCTATGTAATTCTTTGAAAATAATGGAAAACACATTCAATCAAGAAATAAATCAAACCTTGTTATTGACAAAGCAAGTATTCATGACTTTGTTAAAAAGTATTATTAGCCAATTTAAATCTTCACACCCTCCCTTTAAATACAAGGACTCTCAATTATATGGTTTTGGAAATTATGATTTAGAAAAACCAAACTTAAAGGATGAACTTGAAACTCTTTTAAAGGGATATGTAAATGGCAAATACCTTTATAATAAATATAGAGAAGCAACTTCAGGCAAACCAATAATAAAAATTAGTAGAGAATATCGATCGTTGTTTTTTAAATATTTAGGCTATAAGAACGTTTTTGAATATATTGAAAGTGAATTGTTTACGTTAGAAGAAAAAAACAAACAAATGGTATTGCTAAATAATATAGATACCATTGATGACCATTATTACATCTGTTATTATTATGGAGAAGATAATAAAATGAATAAAGGGCAAGTAATTATATATAATGGTTGGAAAACTATTGAAATAAAATATTTTTATAATTACAATAACAAAGAAAATATAGTTTATACATTTTTTGGAACTGTTAATCATAGTGAAGATTTTGTTCATTTTGATACAAAATACTTTGTTGGGGCGAAAAAGAATGAAGGGAGTAAATTTATATTTTTTATTGGAAAATCATCACCTGACGAAAGACACTATTTAATTGGTACCTATTCGGGTTTTGATAAATATGACAGAGCAATTGCTGGAAAAATGATATTAAAAAAATACAATTCAAAAGCTGAAATTGATGTTGAAGTAAGTGAACCTTCTTTTGACTCAATTATTTGTCAAGAATTAAATAAAAACCGAATTATCGTTGAGAGTAATATTAGAAAAAACCCTTTGATGTTATCCAAAAAAAGTCCTTACGCAAAAGTTTTAATGAATACCTTCGGGCAATACTCTTTCTGTTTTGAATTAACTGAAAACAGCCATGAATTAAAAGTGAAAATTGAAAATTATCATTATAATATTGTCAGTTTAAATAATGACATTATCATTGAAGATGATAAAGTTTCTGTTATAAATAAGGGACAAGTATTAAATTTTGATTTTTCTATATCAGGAATGTTTCATTTGCAAAAAGTATCTATATATCTTAATGTTTTTGATTTTACAAATCCTGGTAAAGAATCACGAGGAAATTTTATAGGAGTTGATATTAATAATAATATTGTTTCTGGAACATTACTTATTAAGCTTCATGATTAATTATATTTTCATAGTTATTTGGGGTTATAATCTATAAAATTATTACCCTTACTTTTTTCTTTTTTAAACGTGTATTGTTCAGTTTTTCAACCAAACCATTCGCAAGCTCTAACGGAATCGCTACAAATGCACAATCTGGTTTCAATTCAATAGTACCTAATTGATCTTTAGAGAGACCTCCTTTTTTAAAAAATAATCCTGCAATATCTCCCTTTGATATTTTATCTTTTCGTCCTCCAGAAATAAATAAAGTTTCCCAATATTGTGGTTTATAATGTGCTTTTTTCGAGATATTGATGCTCTTACTAACTTTAATAAATTCCGGCAAACGCTCATTTTCCCATTTTAAAATATACGCTGTACCTTTTTCATTTACTCTTGCTGTTCTTCCATTTCTATGAATAAACTCCTCTTCATGTTTAGGCAATTCATAATGAATAATATACTTCATTTCAACGATATCAATACCTCTCGCAGCTAAATCTGTAGCAATTAACAATTGACAAGTTCCATTTCTAAATTTAATTAAAGCACGTTCTCTGTCTTTTTGTTCCATTCCTCCAGAAAAGCAAGCGTGACTAATTTTATTTCGTTCTAAAAAAGTACTTAATTGAGTAATACTATCTTTTAAATTACAAAATATGATCCCTGGCTCGTTTCCTATGTGTTGAATTAATTCTAACACTGTTTTTAGTTTACTTTTTGTAGGAGAAACGACTGTTTTAAAAGTAAGTTGAGAGGTTCTCTTTCCTTTCAAATAATTGATGATTCTTGGCTCTTTTAGCTGTACAAAATCAGGTATTTCAACTCCTTGAGTAGCAGATGTTAAGATGCGTTTATTTAACATTGGTAGTTGATTGATAATGCCACGCATTTCATATTCAAATCCTACTTCCAAAGACTTGTCAAATTCGTCTAAAATCAAAATTTTAATATGATCTTTAGAAAAACGATTATTACTAAAGTGATCTGCAATTCTACCCGGTGTTCCAATTAAAATAGCAGGAATGTGTTTTAATTCGATCTTATCCTTAGACATTGGTCTACCTCCATATACCGCATTGACTTTATATCCAGACCCCATAGAACGAATGACTTGTTCTATTTGTATGGCCAATTCTCTAGATGGAACTAATATTAATGCTTGTATATTTTTAGATTCAGGATCTAATGACTTTAACAATGGTAAAGAAAAAGCCAATGTCTTTCCAGTTCCTGTTGGTGATAACAAAATGGTATTGTTGTTTTTTTCAATAACAGAGGTCGCTTCTTCCTGCATTGGATTCAAAGCTTCAATCTGAAGCTTTTCTAAAATATCCTCCTGGGTTTTAATGCTATTTGCCATATTAATTATTTCTTTTTTTCTTTTTAGAGACTAAAACCTTGTTATCAGAGTTGGCTGTTTGTGCTAAGTAATTAGAGAGAATTTTATCTACTAATTCTTCTTTTGTTAAATGATGAAAGATTGTTTTTATCTGTGCTTTAAAATCTTCTGATATTTCTCGATTTGGCTTGGTTTTAAATATTTTTTTTGCCCATAATAAACCATTGTTTTCCTCAATACTTTTGGCATCAGCTTTTTTATATTCTTTGAATACCAATCCTAAATCTTCTTCAAACTCAGGAATCTCCTCCAACTCTTCCTTTTGTATAATACTTATAGACAGGCCTGTTTTCCCTGCTCTAGCTGTACGTCCACTTCGATGCACATAGGTATCATATCGGTCTGGTAAGTGGTAATTGACGACATAAGAAATTTCTTTCACATCTATTCCTCGAGCAGCTAAATCTGTGGCTACTAGAATATCGATATGTCCCTCTCTAAATTGCCCCATAATACGATCTCTAATCCCTTGGGTAAGACTTCCATGGATAGCACCTGAAGAAAATTTATTTATGGCTAAATTTTTTGCCAATTTATTAACAGCAGCTTTGGTTTTACAGAATATAATACCTCTTTCACCTTCTTTAGAAGTTAAGAAATGTAGTAAAACATTTAATTTTTCTATGGGTTCAACGACCACATATTGATGATCGATTCCTTGATGCCCACTAGTTTCCATATCTGCTTTAATATGAACAACATATTTAGACATATAGTTTTGTACTAACTGTTTAATAGTACCAGGCATGGTCGCTGTAAACAATAGTGTTCTTCTAGATTTCGGAATTTCTTTGATAATGATATCTACCTCCTCTTTTAAAGCATTGACCATTTCATCTGCTTCATCTAATATAAAATATTTAATGTCTTTAATATTGATGGCATCACGTTTGACTAGGTCTACTAAACGTCCAGGTGTTGCTACCACTATATGTGTAGTTTCTTTTAAACGTTCTATTTGGGATTTTATAGGAATACCACCACATATAGATGTAATTGTTGTTTGTTGACTTTCTGAAGAAAATGAGACTAAATTAGTATATATCTGTTGCCCTAATTCTCTTGTAGGGGCTAATATTAAAGCCTGAATTTCAGTGCTTTTAGCATCTATTAATTGTAATAAAGGCAATCCAAAGGCCGCCGTTTTTCCGGTTCCGGTTTTTGCTAAAACAACAACATCTTCTGTATTGTTCAAAATTAAAGGGATGGACTTTTCTTGAACTTTTGTAGGAACAGTAATTTGTATTTCGGATAACCTCTCTACTAATTCAGCAAGGATTCCTAACTCTAAAAATGTTTTTGACATCAAATAAATATTTTTACAAAGATACTGATAAGGTTCTTGTATAATGGATAAAATAACGACTCATGAATATTAAATTTACTGTTTTTTTGTGCTATTTTATTTGGATTTTAATTTTACAAGCATAAAAAAAGCTTCAATAGTATACCCATTGAAGCCTTTTATACTATGTATTATATACTAAGTAAGCATTCCTCCGTCTACAGACAAGGTTTGCCCTGTAATATAAGCACTCATATCAGAACCTAAAAAGACACATGCATTTGCAATATCGATGGGCTGTCCTCCTCTTTTTAGAGGAATTCCATCTCTCCAACTTTGAACGGTAGCTTCATCTAATTTTGCAGTCATTTCAGTTTCTATAAATCCAGGAGCCACTACATTGCTTCTAATGTTTCTCGAGCCCAATTCTAAAGCAACAGATTTTGAAAATCCTACAATACCTGCTTTTGATGCTGCATAATTACTTTGCCCTGCATTTCCTTTTAAACCAACTACAGAACTCATATTTATGATAGAACCGTTTCGTTGTTTCATCATCGGACGAATCACTGCTTTTGTTAAATTAAATACAGACTTTAAGTTTACTTCTATTACTTTATCAAAATCATCTTCTGAAATACGCATTAATAAATTATCTTTTGTTATACCTGCATTATTTACTAAAATATCAATAGCACCAAATTCTTTTAAAACTTCTTTAGCTAATTCTTGAGCAGCATCAAAATTTGCTGCATTTGATTGATATCCTTTGGCTTTTACACCGATATCTGTCAATTCTTTTTCCAAGGCTGTTGCTGCATCTACAGAAGAGCTATAGGTAAAAGCAATATTAGCTCCTTGTTTAGCAAATTCAACAGCAATTCCACGTCCAATACCTCTAGTAGCACCGGTAATAATTGCTAATTTATTTTCTAATAATTTCATATTATCTAGTTGTTTTTTAACGCGGCAAATATAGTAAAATAAAAAAACTCGTAAAGCATATTTACCTTACGAGTTTAAATTATAAAAAAATCTAATGGTATGTCATACCAAAAGCTTTTATTTTAAGACCTCTGCAATCATTTCACCAATTTTAGCGGGAGAACTCACAACGTGAATTCCATTTTCAGCTAAAATCTTCATTTTCGCTTGTGCTGTGTCATCTGCTCCACCAACAATAGCTCCTGCATGCCCCATGGTTCTTCCTGCAGGTGCAGTTTGACCCGCAATAAAACCAACAACTGGTTTTCTATTTCCATCAGCCTTGATCCATTTTGCAGCTTCTGCTTCTAAATTTCCACCAATTTCACCAATCATCACAATGGCTTCAGTTTCAGTATCATTCATTAATAGTTCTACAGCTTCTTTTGTGGTAGTACCTATAATAGGATCTCCTCCAATACCAATAGCAGTTGTAACTCCAAATCCTTGTTTTACCACCTGATCAGCAGCCTCATAGGTTAATGTTCCTGATTTAGAAACAATTCCTACTTTTCCTTTTTTAAAGATAAATCCTGGCATAATACCAACTTTAGCTTCATCTGGAGTTATTACCCCTGGACAGTTAGGACCTACTAATCTGCAACCTTTAGTATCGATATATGCTTTTACTTTTACCATGTCAGCCGTAGGAATTCCTTCTGTAATACAGATAATAACTTTAATTCCTGCATCAGCAGACTCCATAATGGCATCAGCAGCAAAGGCAGGCGGTACAAAAATAATTGATGTATCTGCTCCTACTTTTTCTACAGATTCTAAAACTGTATTAAATACGGGCTTACCAAGATGTTCTTGTCCTCCTTTTCCTGGAGTTACTCCTCCAACAACATTAGTTCCGTAATCAATCATTTGACCGGCATGAAAAGTACCTTCACTACCCGTAAAACCCTGAACGATAATTTTTGAATTTTTATTAACTAAAACACTCATTGATTTGCTATTTGATTTATGAAACAAAAATAGTTTATTGGTTGTTTTAAAAAAAGAATTTTAAGAATTCTTTCTATCTTTTAAAAAACGTTTTATTTCTGCCATTTCTTTTAATTTTTCTCTTGACTCCGAAATTGGTGTTCCAAAATAACTTTTTCCTCCAGCAACAGATTTTGTAACCCCTGTTTGACCAAGAATTACAGCTCCTTTTCCTATTGTAATTCCACTATTAGTCCCTACTTGTCCCCAAATAGTTACTTCATCTTCGATTACAACACAACCAGCGATACCTGTTTGAGAGGCAATCAAACATTTTTCACCAATAATGGTATCATGTCCAACATGAACTTGATTGTCAATTTTTGTACCTTTTCCAATGGTAGTATCTCCAGTAACACCTTTATCAATTGTACAGGAGGCACCCAACTCTACATTATTTTTTAATACAACTCTCCCGCCTGATATGAGTTTATCAAATCCCTCTGACCTATTTTTGTAATAAAAAGCATCTGCTCCTATGACAGTATTTGCATGAATTGTTACATGATCTCCAATAATCGAATTGTCATAGATCGTAACATTAGGATGAATGACACAGTTTTTACCAATTTTGACATTATTCCCAATAAAAACATTTGGCTGAACAATTGTGTCTTTACCAATCATGGAAGATTCTGAAATTGGCTCTTTAGAGGAAATAAAAGGATTAAAATAGGTTGTTATTTTATTAAAATCGCGAAAAGGATCTTCAGAAATTAATAACGATTTACCTTCAGGACAGGCTACTTTTTTATTAATTAAGATGGTAGTTGCTAACGAGTTTAATGCTTTTTCATAATACTTTGGGTGATCTACAAAAACGATATCTCCTTTTTCAACAACATGTATTTCATTGATTCCTAAAACTTTAAGATTAGGATCACCTACATATTCTATTTCTAGTAGAGATGCTATTTTTTTTAATGAAAGAGCTTCTTTAAACTTCATGAATCTTATTTTTTACTACCGTAGATTATAACTCTTGCAAAAAGGGAATGTAGCAGCGAAATTTTTGAAAAGAAAACATCTAAATTAAATCCTAGCTTATTGATCCAGTTATCATACTTTTTATCTCCAAATATTTTTAAAGAAATAAAACCAAATAAAACAGTAAAAAAATCAAAAAAATAATGGTCAAATGTGAATTTTTCTCTGATAATTTTAAAATCAGAAGACACCAAAGCATGCTCATCTGGTGTTCTTTCTTTTGGATTCATTCTTCTATATATCTTATACAGTGGGTTCATGTTTAATGGCTCTAGAAAAATGATTTTACCTCCGGGTTTTAAAACCCTGTGAATATGATGTATCGTTTTATTAATATCTAAATGATGTAAAATCGCTCCACCAAAAACAATATCAAAAGAGCAGTCTTCAAAAGTAAGGTTATTTGCATCCATTAAATGATGATTAATTTCAAAATCTTTTTTGGAGGCGAGTTGTTTTCCTTTTTCTAATTCTTTTTCAGAAATGTTAATACAAGTTAAGCTTTTTGGGGTTGTGCTTTCATTAAACCAGGCGGCCCAACTATAAGATCCAATCTCCAAAACTTTTTTATTATTAAAGTCTTTTAGAAGTTTATCTAATATTTTTTTTTCTCTCTTATAGGAATAATAAAAAGCATGTCTTCTTAGCTTTTTAATTTTGCTTCTTTCTAATTTACCTTCATTCCAATATTCTTTCTCTGTTTCATTAATTTTTTCTAATTCTTTTTTCATTTTTCTTTTTTTTCATTTTTTTTTCAATTTTTTTATTCTTTCATCCTTTCTTGATAAGTTCCTTTTGTAGTTTCAACTTTAATTTTATCTCCTTCATTAATAAACAAAGGAACATTCACAATTGCACCACTTTCTACAGTTGCAGGTTTTGTTGCATTTGTAGCCGTATTCCCTTTTACCCCTGGCTCTGTATGGGTAACTTCCAGTACAACACTAGCAGGAAGGTCTACAGACAATGGCATGTCATCTTCTGAATTGATTACAATTGTTACGATTTCGCCTTCTTTCATTAATTGTGGAGCCTCTAATGTGTTTTTTTGCAATTGAATTTGAGTATAATCCTTTTCATTCATAAAATGATAGGTATCTCCCTCATTATAAAGATATTGAAATTTATGAGTTTCCACACGAATATCTTCAATTTTTCTTCCTGCTGGAAAAGTATTGTCTACCACTTTACCATTTGTAACACTTTTTAGTTTCGTTCTGACAAAAGCGGGGCCTTTACCTGGTTTTACATGTAAAAACTCAATTATTTTGTAGATGTCATTATTATACTTGATACACAATCCGTTTCTAATATCTGATGTTGTTGCCATTTTATTTATGAGTTAGCTTTATAATATCCTTTCATAATTCCCCTGTGCGAATCTTTGATGAATTGAATAATTTCGTCACGTTCTGGAGTTGCCTCCATTTCAGCTTCAATAATATTGATAGCTTGGGTATTGTTGTAATTTTTTTGAAATAATATTCTGTATATGTCCTGAATTTCTCTAATTTTTTCTGTGGTGAAACCTCTTCTTCTGAGCCCTACAGAATTTATGCCCACATAAGATAAGGGTTCTCTAGCTGATTTTACATAAGGAGGAACGTCCTTTCTAACGAGAGAGCCTCCGGTAACAAACGCATGATTACCGACAGATGCAAATTGGTGAACAGCTACCATACCTGCTATAACAACATTACTTCCAATAGTAACATGACCTGCAAGAGTAGTGTTATTAGAGAATATACAATTATCACCAACAAAACAGTCGTGCGCAATATGACAATAAGCCATAATTAAACAATTGTTTCCAATTTTAGTGATCATTCTATCTGAAGTTCCTCTGTTAATGGTAACACATTCTCTAATAGTTACGTTGTCCCCTATTTTAACGGTAGTTTCTTCATCATTAAACTTTAAATCTTGTGGAATTGCAGAAATCACCGAACCTGGAAAAATTCTACAATTCTTACCAATTCTTGCGCCTTCCATGATGGTTACATTAGAACCAATCCAAGTTCCTGAACCTATAGTTACATTGTTATGAATAGTTGTAAAAGGTTCTATAACAACATTTCTAGCTATTTTAGCTTGAGGATGCACATAGGCTAATGGTTGATTCATAATTATTTAATTTTAGATATTTGTGCCATTAATTCTGCTTCAGCAACTAGTTTACCGTTGGCATATGCGTATGCTTGCATATGACAAATTCCGCGTCTAATTGGAGTAATTAATTCGCACTTAAAAATGACAGTATCTCCAGGCAATACTTTTTGTTTGAACTTTACATTGTCCATCTTCATAAAATAAGTCAGATAGTTTTCTGGATCTGGAACGGTACTTAAAACCAAAATACCTCCACACTGTGCCATGGATTCTACTTGAAGAACTCCTGGCATAACTGGAGTTCCAGGGAAATGGCCGACGAAAAAGTTTTCATTCATGGTCACATTTTTCATTCCAACCACGTGCTTACTTGAAAGCTCCAAGATTCTATCTATTAATAAAAATGGAGGTCTATGAGGTAGCACATCCATAATTTGATGAATATCCATTAATGGAACGGCATCTAAATCGTATTTTGGAACATTATTTCTTTTTTCTAATTTGATGATTTTTGCTAATTTTTTTGCAAACTGCGTATTAATTAGGTGTCCGGGTTTATTTGCAATTACCTTTCCTTTAATTCTTATGCCTACCAGAGCTAAATCACCAATCACATCTAATAATTTGTGTCTAGCAGCTTCATTAGCCCAATGTAATGTTAGATTGTCTAAAATACCATTTGGTTTAACTGTGATATCATCTTTATTAAACGCTTTTTTTAATTTTTCCATTGTTGGCTCGGACAATTCTTTGTCTACATAAACAATGGCGTTATTTAAATCTCCGCCTTTGATTAAATTATTTTCTAAAAGCGTTTCAATTTCATGGAGGAAACTAAAAGTTCTTGCTGCAGCTATTTCTTCTTTAAAATCTGAAATTTTACTTAGGTTGGCATTTTGTGTCCCTAGTATTTTAGTACCAAAATCAACCATAGTAGTAACCTGATATTCATCGGCAGGCATTAAAATAATTTCACTACCAGTCGCTTCATCTTTATAAGAGATTACTTCTTTAACGATGTATTCCTTTATTTCAGCATCTTGTTCTTTAATTCCTGCTTTTTCCAGGGCTTCTACAAAATACTTTGAAGAACCATCCATAATAGGCGGTTCTGAAGAATCTATTTCTATTAATAAGTTATCAATATCTAATCCTACAGCAGCTGCTAAAATATGTTCGGAAGTTTGTATTTGAACACCATTTTTCTCGAGGTTCGTCCCTCTTTGTGTGTTTATTACATATTCTGCCTTTGCAGCGATTACCGGACACCCCTGAAGATCTACTCTACAAAAGGCAAATCCATGCCCTACAGGTGCAGGTTTTATAGTCATATTAACGTTACTGCCAGTGTGAATTCCTACACCGGATAAACTAATTTCTCTTTCAATTGTTTTTTGTTTTTTACTCATTTCCTGGGGATTTTGTAGTACTTAACTCTTTTTCTAAATTATCAATTTTTGATACTATTGCTGGTAAATTTTTAAAATGTATATAGCTTTTATTGAACTTTGTAAAAGCGAATGCAGGGGTTCCTTGAACTGTAATATTACTTTTTAAACTTTTCGTAATCCCAGATTGTGCCTGAACTTTTATATTATCTCCTAAAGTAAGATGACCTGAAATTCCTACTTGACCTCCAATCATAGAGTTTTTTCCAATTTTAGTCGAACCTGCAATACCTGTTTGCGCTGCTATAACTGTATTCTTTCCAATTTCAACATTGTGCGCTACCTGTATTTGATTGTCTAATTTAACACCCTTTCTTATGATTGTAGAACCCATGGTTGCTCTATCAATAGTACACGAAGATCCAATATCTACATGATCTTCTATAATTACATTACCAATTTGGGGTATTGCAGTGTACTCACCATTTTCATTTGGTGTAAATCCAAATCCATCAGATCCAATGGTAGTTCCCGAATGAATTTTACAATTATTTCCTATGATGGTTTCTGAGTATATTTTCACTCCTGAAAATACAGTACAATTATCTCCTATGGTGGAGTTATCTCCAATGTAAGAGTTTGGATAAATCTTAACATTTTGACCTATGACCACATTTTTTCCTATATATGCAAATGCTCCAATATATTCATTTTCACCAATCTTTGCCGATTCTGAAATAAAATGTGGAGATTCCCTTCCTAATTTATTATTTTTTACCTCATTATAAAAGGCTAATATTTTTGCAAAAGCTTTGTGTGCATTATCAACTTTAATGAGAGTTGTAGTGGGTTTTTTATCGAGGTCGAAATTCCTATCAACAATGATTATAGATGCGTTTGTCGTGTTTGAATATGAGTTGTATTTTGGGTTTGAAAGAAACGTTAAAGAACCTTTTTCACCTTCTTCAATCTTGGATATTTTAGAAACTTTCTCTTCAGGGTTCCCTGCAATATCTCCTTCTAATATATCTGCTATTTGTTGTGCTGTGAATTCCATGTAATTGCAAAAATATAAAATTTATAGTGATTTGGCTAATCTCATACTACTTTGGATAACAAATAAAGTGTTTTACAACAGGATTTGTTAGAGCTTGAAGGTTTAATTGATCTGAAGCTTCAGCAATATCTTTTAATTGTCCCTTTTTATTTAGAATATAAATCGGGTTTTCTTGTTGATAAGCTTGATTTTTAATACTATTCTGAAAAGTAAAAAAAGAAGCCTCTCTTGTAGAAAACTGATAATCTTTACAAACGATGTTTATTTTTTTATCAAGTTCCGCTTTATCAAATTTATTTTTTTGAATTTCAATTCGAAGTAATTTTCTATCAATAATCATTTTTGAGAGTATGGATAATACTTTGTCTTCATGATTTGCCCATTCTTTAATAGCCGATAATATATCATAATCATCTAATTTTGAAAACATCTCTAATGTTTGGTTATCAAAATTCGCTTCTGATATTTTATTATTTAAAAAATATTTTAAAGCAGCACTTGCATACAAAAGCACTCCATCTTCAGCCAATTCTTTTGCTCTTTTTAAGACAAAAACTAACATATTTTCAGCAACCAAACCTGTCTTATGAAGATATACTTGCCAATACATTAATCTTCTGGCTATTAAGAATTTTTCTACAGAATAGATTCCTTTTTCTTCAATAACTAAGCCATCATCTTTAACATTCATCATGGCAATTAGTCTGTCTGATGAAATATTTCCTTCTGTAACACCCGTATAAAAACTATCTCTTTTTAAATAATCCAATCGATCAATATCTAATTGACTCGAAATTAACTGACACAAAAATTTACGAGGATAGTTTCCTTCAAATATTTTGATTGCTAATGTTAACTTTTTATCAAATTCAACATTTAATTTTTTCATGAATTTTAAAGAAATTTCTTCATGAGAAATCCCATGAACAATACTATGTTCTAGCGCATGAGAAAATGCACCATGACCAATGTCATGTAATAAAATTGCAATATAAAGAGCGTTTTCTTCCTCATCTGAAATAGCTACTTGCTTAAACCTTAATACTCTGACCGCTTTTTGCATCAAATGAATACAACCTATTGCATGATGAAATCGTGTATGATTTGCACCTGGATATACCAAGTTGGTAAACCCCATTTGTGTTATTCTTCTTAAGCGTTGAAAATAAGGGTGTTCTATGATGTCAAAAATTAGAGTATTTGGTATTTGTATGAATCCATAAATAGGATCATTAAGAATTTTTAATTTATTCGGATTTTTTTTATTCAAAAGAATTTTTTTATCATTCTATCGCAAAATACAACCATTAATTTTTTTTGGCAATAATTTATTATTTTTAAAATGGAAAAAGAATAACAAATCCTTATTTTTAACGTTAGATTAATAACTAAAAAAGGATAATATGAGGAGTATTAAAATCTTATGGATCGATGACGAGATAGAATTATTAAAACCTCATATACTTTTTCTTGAAAGAAAAAACTATAAAGTTACTCCTTGTACAAATGGAACGGATGCAATTGACTTACTTGATTCTGAACGGTTTGATATTGTTTTTTTAGATGAGAATATGCCAGGGATTACTGGGCTTGAAACACTTAACGAAATAAAGCAAAAACAGGCGAATTTACCAGTAGTTATGATTACCAAGAGTGAGGAAGAATCTATCATGGACCAGGCCATTGGTTCTAAAATTGTGGATTATTTAATTAAACCCGTAAATCCCAGTCAGATTTTATTAAGCTTAAAGAAGAATTTAGAGAATTCACGTTTGGTTTCTGAGAAAACAACCTCAAATTATCAGCAAGAGTTTCGTAAAATTTCTATGGATTTGGCAATGGTTAATTCTTATGAAGACTGGATAGACCTTTATAAGAAATTGGTTCATTGGGAATTAGAACTCGAAAATATTACTGATCCAGGAATGTTGGGTATTTTAGAAAGTCAAAAGCAGGAAGCTAATTCACATTTTTTTAAGTTTATTAAAAAAAATTACGAAAATCTTTTTATGGGTAATGATAGCCCTACCTTTTCTCATACGTTATTTAAAAATTATGTAGTTCCAGAGCTAAGCAAAGAACAAGGAGTTTCGTGGATTATCATTGATAATTTACGTTATGATCAATACAAAATACTAGAACCATTTATCAATGATCATTATGAGAAAGAATTAGAACATGCTTACTTTTCTATTTTGCCGACTGCAACTCAATATGCAAGAAATGCCATTTTTTCGGGATTGATGCCATCAGAAATGGAAAAACGGTATCCTAATTTTTGGAAGAATGATACCGACAGTGGAGGAATGAATATGCACGAAAATGATTTTTTATCCGCACAAATTAATCGGTTAGGTTTAAATATCAAGCATGAATATTATAAAATTACAAACCTAAAAAACGGAAAAGACTTAGCTGAAAATTATAACAATACCAAACAAAACGACTTGACAGCCATTGTATATAATTTTGTTGATATGTTGTCTCATTCTAAAACAGAAATGGAAGTGATCAAAGAATTGGCCGGTGATGACAAAGCATACAGAAGTCTAACATTAAGTTGGTTTAAAAATTCTCCGTTATTAGAAATCATTCAAAAAGCAAAAAAATTAGGTCAAAAATTAATTATTACGACCGATCATGGGACAATTAATTGCAAGCACCCAACAAAAGTAATTGGTGATAAAAACATCAGTTCAAACCTTCGCTACAAAACAGGTAGGAGTCTCTCTTATCAAGAAAAAGATGTATACGCTGTAAGGAACCCAAAAGATATTTTTTTACCAACTATTGCAATGAATAGTGCCTTTATATTTGCAAAAGAAGATTTATTTTTTGCCTATCCAAACAATTACAATCACTTTGTAAATTATTATAAAAACTCATATCAGCATGGAGGAATTTCTTTGGAAGAAATGATCATTCCTATAGCTGTGTATAGTCCCAAATAAATAATCTGTTTAAAGTTTAATAGTTTTATAAATAGTAAAAATAAACTTCACAAGTTTCATGAACTAGATGCGTTTCTTATGTTTGCA